>OGCD01000014.1_pt1 | contig 14890 bp, 18 predicted proteins | sample 1570121 | NCBI WGS metagenome assembly OGCD01 (sample SAMN03218062, study PRJEB24507) | insect metagenome | isolation source: haemolymph | host: Pentalonia nigronervosa | place: Madagascar | collected 2012-04-30
TGTGTTGGGTGTGTTTGGTACAATTTTTATTTGTTGAAGCGTTACATCCTCTTGTTGTGGATTGTTTAAGTGAGATTTATGTTGTTTTTCATCATCAGAAAAATGCACGATCTCAACTACTTGTGCATTCATAATACCCTGCAAACCACTACATATACTAAGTAGATGGATTGAAGGATTATCGTCTACTATTTGTACAATTGCTTCAGTTACAAGCTGATAATAAGAATTAGGGGAAAGAGGTCCTGAATGTAAGTTATCAGGAATGAAGATTCTGTTGATGTTTTGCTCTTTGATAAATTTTTCAATTTCAGTTTTTATTTGATTTAACGTTAGCTTTTGTGCCAGTTTTGTATCTTGTTTTGCAAAGTGAAGAGATTCTTCATTAATTTTTTCTAGGTTAATTAATTTGTTATAATCAATCAGTACAGTTTTAACTTTAAAGTTATTAAACATCTCATAGATGTCTTGAGATGCATATGTTTCTTCCTCTGCTTTAAGCAACCCAACAATAATATTACTACTTTTTGTATGTGTATCATTTGTAGGAGAATGTGCATAAATAAAGCCACTATTAAATAGCAAGATTATTAATAGTAATTTAAATATTTTATGACAATACTTATAAGTATAAATCATGTAAAATTTCATTAATGCAATATATTAACATTACGATATACTATCTACAAAAAATAAACTTGTTGAGAAGTAAAGTGGCCTGAGCAGGAATCGAACCAGCGACACAAGGATTTTCAGTCCTTTGCTCTACCAACTGAGCTATCAGGCCAATTGTATACTTCTATATTTAAATAAAAAATGTTACTATGTCTATTAAAAGTTTTGAAATTAACATAAAAAATGCAAAAAATAGGAATTTATCCAGGAACATTTGATCCTATTACTTTCGGTCATGTTGACATAATAAAAAGAGCTTGTAAGTTAGTTGATAAATTAATTATTGGAGTTGCAGAAAGTACACATAAAAATTCTACTTTCGATGTTAAATTACGCACAAAAATGGTTGAAAATGAAATTAATGAATTAAAAATTAATGCCGGTGTTGTGTCCTTTAATGGATTATTAATAAATTTTGCAAAAGATCAGGATGCTTCTTTTATTATTAGAGGCTTAAGGGCAGTATCAGATTTTGATTATGAGTTTCAGATGAGTTGGGTAAATTATAAACTTCTTCCTGAAATAGAAACTATTTTTCTTCCTGCTTCTGAAGATACTCAATTTGTCTCATCAAGTCTTGTGAAAGAAATCGCAAGGCTGAAGGGGGATGTGAGTAAATTTGTATCACAAGGTGTAAAAAATGAGCTTGATAAGCTTATATAGAAGTGTCTATTGTTTTTTAATCCTCAATGGGATATATTATAATAAAGTGTTGTAATAAAAAGGAGCAACATGCTAGAAGTAAAAGTTAACGATAAACAAGTTTGTTGTCATGGTGATGAAGGTGACGGTGACGGAAGTTACAGTCACCCTAAGATATATTTAGATATGGGAGATTATGAAGAGAATATAGCTTGTCCTTACTGTGGTAGGGTATTCATTTATGATTGCACTGTAGAAGCGCATACTAGTAATGAGGATAAGGAGATAGTACTCGTTGATGAAGAGGAGTGCTAATTTTTTATAGTTGGCTTTAACATATATAAATTGCAACAAGTGGAGCAGTAAAAATGAAACTGTCCATACGATCAAGAATACCTCCATGACCTGGTATAATGCTGCTACTGTCTTTAACACCATAAGCTCTCTTTATAAGTGATTCAGTAAAATCTCCTAATTGAGAGACAATGGCAAGTATAATTCCCATTATGGGAGAATAAAGAATGGGAAATAATCTGAGAAACAACGATCCAAGAATTGTGAACACTATACCAGCCAGGATTGCTCCAGCAAGTCCTGACCAGGTTTTACCAGGACTAATAACTGAGCAAATTTTTGCTCCACCAAACTTTTTACCAAATAGGTAAGCAGTGACGTCAATTCCCCAAATAGTTAAAATAAGCCATATTATAATGTATTTTCCCTGCGGCAGATTATATAAATATATTAATGAAGCATTTGGTAATGCAATTAATAATAATGCAAAAACATATAAGATTTTATTTCCTCGTGTTAAATTATACCACTCAAAAGAAGATAAAACTGCTATTGAAAAAATTAGCAAATAAAACGATAAATCGCTGAAGTACACTGCAGAGGAAAATATAAATAGTATTACTGTTGCAGATAACGTCCTAATAATAAAATTACTATCTACCATATTTTCTCTCCCTTTTTACATATTCTTGTAGTGCTTTTGTTAGATGCTTGCAAGAAAAATTAGGCCACAAAGTATTACAAAAATATAATTCAGCATAAGCAGCTTGCCACAATAGAAAGTTACTCAACCTTTTTTCACCACCAGTGCGGATTAGTAGATCCAATTGCGGAAGATCTTTAGTATAGAGAAATTTTTCAAATTTCTCTTCTGATATACAATTAACATTACTTTGCATGAGCACACTAATAGCTTGTATAATTTCTTGTTTTGCCCCATAACTTATTGCGATAGTAAGCAATAAACCATTGTTGTTACGTGTAATTTCTTCTACTCTTCTCATTTGTTCTAATATGCTGTTGGGTAGTAAGTCGAGATTACCGATAAAATTTAATTTAATATTGCAGTTGCAGATAAAATTAATCTTATCTTCATTTGTTAAAACAGAATAAAATAAATCAAAGAGACCATCAGTTTGATCCTTAGGCCTTAACCAATTCTCCATAGAAAATGCATATAGAGTTAGGTATGGTATAGTAAGAGTGGCACAATATTTAGCGATATTATATGCAACTTCACTACCTTTCCTATAACCATCAATTTTCATTTTTCCTTGATTTATTGCCCATCTGCTATTGCCATCCATAATTATTGCTAGATGCTTTGGCAAATGCTGAGAATCTATCATTTAGTGGTGCAATATATCTTTTTCTTTGGTAGATAATTCACTATCTATCTTTTTGATATTGTCGTCAGTGATATTTTGTACTTCTTTTTTAATACTGTGAAGATCATCTTCTGAAATTTCTTTATTATCCTTCATCTTTTCTATTTCTTCTATTATATCCCTGCGTATATTTCTGATTGCAATGCGTGCATTTTCAGCGAATTGATGCAATAACTTCACTAATTTTTCACGCGTTTCTTGTGTTAAATCTGGAAGAACTATACGTATGGTACTGCCTTCAACAGCAGGGTTTAAGTTTAGGTTAGCATGTAATATAGCATTTTTCACTTCACCGACAGTGCCTGCATCCCAAACCTTTATTAAGAGGGTCTTAGTATCTACAATTGATACACCAGCAACTTGATTTAACTTTTGGTGTCCTCCATAGACATTCACCACCACACCATCGAGTAATGATGCGCTAGCTCTGCCAGTGCGCACACCTTTAATATCATCATGAAAAGATAGGATAGTTTTTGACATTCTGTCTTTTGTTTTAATTTTTATCTCATTTAACATAAATCACCCCTTTATTTAGAATCTGAAACCATAGTATAAACTCCTTGACCCATAATAATATTAGCCATTTTTTCTTCTTTCAAAGAAAAAACTATAATAGGGATCGAGTTTTCTCGTGCAAGTGAAATAGCAGATGCATCCATTACCTTTAAATCACGAGCTAATAGATCTGTGTAAGAGAGTCTATCGTACATTACAGCATCTTTATTTTGTTTTGGATCAGCCGAATATACACCACTTACCTGTGTACCTTTTAAGATAGCATTACAATTCATTTCAACAGCACGTAAAGCTGCAGCTGTATCTGTTGTAAAAAATGGATTACCAGTTCCTGCTGCAAAAATTACGACTCTGCCTTTTTCCAAATGGCGAATAGCCTTTCTTCTTATGTAAGGTTCACATATAGTAGTCATAGGTATGGCAGACAATACTCTGGAAACTATAGAGTTTTTTTCTAAGAAATTTTGTAAAATTAAAGCATTAATGGCAGTTCCAAGCATTCCAATATAGTCACTACTTGCTCTTTCGCAACCACTTAAAGAAGCAGATGCACCACGAAAAATATTGCCACCACCAACAACAATACAAACCTGAACTCCAAGATTACAAACTTCAACTATACCTTTAGACAACTCGCTAATGGTCTCCATGTCATGACCAAATTGTTTTGATCCCATTAAAGCTTCACCAGAAATTTTAAATAGCACCCTGGAATACTTCACTTTCTTTTTTTTATCCATTAAGCTTAGCTTGCACCACCCAAAATAAGTAACTTATAATCAAATAATTTAATAGGACAATTTAAACTCAGACCGCTTGACTCTATAAAATTAGAGATACTCATCTTATCGTCCTTGATAAATTTTTGCTCTAATAAAACAACTTCTTCATAATACTTAGCCATACGACCATCTATTATCTTTTTTATTACTTCTTCAGGTTTATTTAAACTCTTTACTTGTTCCTCAATTACGGAGCGTTCATTGTTTAACTTTTCTTGATCTAAGTCATTCACGGATAAAGCCTCAGGATTCATAGCAACTACGTGCATTGCTATTTGTTTTCCTACTTCCTGTAACTTTACTTTATCTCCAGGTGATTCTAGCACAACTAAAGCACCAACTTTACCTAAGTGAGATATGGAACCATGTACATAACCTGCAACAACTCCATTTTTAGCTTCTACGTAACAGACTCTACTCAATTGCAATTTTTCACCAAGAACTGAACTGCTGTTCATGATAGCTTCCTGTACTGTACCAATCCCTTCATACTTAACACTGTATAAGTCATCTATACTAGTACAACGTTCTTTACAAGCAAGCAAAGCTAAGTTTGATAACAACTCCATAAATCTTTCATTGCGTGCAACAAAATCTGTTTCACAATTTAGTTCAATCAATACACCGTAATCTTCAGTTAAATGCATAGCTATTAAACCGTCCAGAGCTACTCTATCTGATTTTTTACTAGCTTTAGCGAGTCCTATAATACGTAATTTTTCAACTGCCTTATCAATATCTCCATCACATTCTTCCAGTGCTTTTTTGCAGTCACTTACACCTGCACCAGTTCTATCACGTAACGATTTTATGTCACTTATATCTATTTTCATTTGTCGTCACCTCCTTCTTCGTTTTCCTTATAAATCTTACCACGTTTTTTTCTTGTTTGTACAACAACCTCTTCCTTTTCTAGTTTATCGTGAATGAACTCACCATCACTTACACCATCAAATTTAACTCCAGATTGTGCTAAACTCGACTCTATTCCAGCTAATATAGAATCAGCAGCAAGCTTGCAGTAGAGTTCTATCGACTTTCTTGAATCATCATTTCCAGGTATAGGGCAAGTAATGTTATCTGGATTAGAATTAGTATCAAGTACTGCAACTAAAGGAATACCTAACTTTTTTGCCTCTCTAACAGCGATATGTTCTTTATTAGTGTCAATAATAAATAAGATATCAGGTACTGCTCCCATTTCTCTAATACCACCTAGAGACTTATCAAGTTTTTGCCTTTTCTTATCGATATTTCCTAATTCTTTTTTTGTTAAAGTACTGTTCTCGTCATTTAATATGTTTTCATATTGTATTAAGGTTTTTATCGAGGAAGACACAGTACCCCAATTGGTAAGCATGCCACCCAACCAACGATAATTTACATAATATTGACCGCAACGAATGGCTTCACTTGCTATAATGTCCAGAGCTTGAAATTTCGTACCAACGAACAATATTCGACCGCCTCGAGATGCAACATCATGTAAGGCTTGCATAGCAGCCTTTAATAATGGAAGAGTTGTTCGCAGATCAATTATATGTATACGATTTTCTTGATGTATTCCATATATATACGGAGCCATCTTTGCATTCCAGCGGCTAGTTTTGTGACCAAAGTGCACACCAGCTTCAGCTAGATTACGTGTAGTAACTTCAGGTATATTTACCATATTAAAAATCCTCCAAATAGTTTATCCTCCATGGCATGACCCTTAATGGGACTACTTGCTTATGTGCCATGTGCAAAGTTAATTACTTATATACTAATGAAAAATGCAGTGCGAAGCAAACAAAAAATATTGACAAACCACAGTATAGTTATTAACTTTAAGATTGACATTTTAAGGGGGGTGTAGCTCAGTTGGTTAGAGCGCATGCCTGTCACGCATGAGGTCGTGAGTTCAAGTCTCATCACTCCCGCCATATTTCTTTTTGAACTTATCTATATTATATTTTACATAATTGTAAAACCCGCCCAATTGGCCAACTTTTTCCCAGTATACGTACGGCATTTTGTATCTAATTACTTGTCCTGAAATACCCCTTTATTTAACATAATTTATTAATTTTTCGTATTTTTCTCAAAAGGGTAGGACATTTTTACCCATTATTGAGAAAGTCTATAAGTAAACAATTAAAAATTTTGTTACACTAAAGAAGTAGGTTTTGTTAAAAAAAATATTTAATTCAAATAGCATTGCAAGCGCTAAACATACTTTTTCAACTTCCAATCATAAATATTAAAGAATTAAGTAAAAGATTAGATAAAGCATATAACACAGTAAATAATCTCATTCTACAATTTGTCGAAATTAAGGTATTAGTGGAAGACAAAAATAATAAAAAGCGTAATAAGCTTTATAGATTCGAGGTTTATCTAGAACTTCTTGAACGAGATAAACTAGAATAAGTTGAAGTATAATAGACCTCTTTCGAAACTTGGTTTATGGTAAGAAGAGAAGTGCGCCGTAGAATACTCGGATGTACTTAAAGATCTTCAAAGAACATTTCCTCTATTCCCTTTATCGGTATAAGTTTAACTTTTGCATGCAATCCATTCTGTTGACCTGTATAGATTAAGTATCCCTTAGCTACTTTAGAAAGTTCACAAAAATACTGTACATTTTTTATAAAATCACTCTGAAATGTTGAACCAGCCTTAATTTCAATAGCATGAATATTACCACCCCACTCTGCTAGCAAGTCTACCTCATGGCCAGTTCGATCACGCCAAAAGTATAGATTAGTAGGTAATCCTTGATTGAGACGTTTCTTCACAATTTCTAAGATAATCAAATTTTCAAATAAGGCTCCTTTAAGATAATGTGTTTCCAATTGACTTTCCTTTTCAAGGCCAAGGAGTGTACAAACAAGACCAGTGTCATAAAAATATAACTTTGGCATCTTGATTAAACGTTTATTAAAATTTTGATGAAATGGCTGAAGAAAAAATATTAGATAACTAGCCTCTAAAATATTTAGCCACTGTCGTACAGTTGTATGAGAGATGCCACAATCTTGAGCAAGAGATGATAGGTTAATGATCTGACCTACTCTACCCGCACAAAGCTTGAGAAAAGTTTGGAATCTGCCAATGTTTTCAATATTTTTTAATTGTCTAACATCTCGTTCAATATAAGTTTGAATATAGCTAGGATAAAAATCAATAGGATGCATATTACGCTGATGTAATCCTGGATATCCACCATTAAAAATATTTAAGGTAATATCTGTAGGTTTGCCAAGTTCAGATAAGCTTAAAGGCAATAGTGTTGTCATACCTATACGTCCTGAAAGAGATTGAGAAACATGGTGATTAAGGGCAAAATTTTGAGAGCCCGTCAGTATATACCTACCATTCACAGGAGAATCATCAACTATTTCTTGAAGATATGACAACAGATCAGGTACATGCTGCACTTCATCAAAAATAGCACCCTTTTGATAATTAGCCAGAAAAGCCCTAGGATCATTTTGTGCTTGAAAACGAATATCAATATTTTCTAAGGATACATACGGCAGCTGCCCAAATAACATCTTTGCTGTAGTTGTTTTTCCAGACTGCCTTGGTCCTGTAATACCTAAAACAGGATAAAGCTTAGAAAACCTTTCTAGAACTGGTGTTATAGAGCGAAAGTACATAGATTGAATTTTATAATTTCAATATGCAGTATACTACAAAAAATCAAGAATAACAAGGGCATTTAGTACCAGCAGAAACATAAAGAAACTTCAACACGTTGACCTGCCATTTACAAGTTGAGTTATTAGCTTTAGCTACTTAACTTCACAAGCTTGTTAAATTCAAGGTACTTTATATAACAGTCTCCTTTTTGAGTCTTTCTATTTCATTAATAGCAAGCCCTGTAGATTGTGATATGACATCAATTGCTACGCCAACCTTTAGAAGATTTTTTGCCACTTCGATTTTAGCAGACTGAACTTTATGTTGTAAAATAACAGATTCATCACGGAGACGTTTAGTTTCATGGTTATATTCCATTAATTCCTGATCAGACCAATAATAAGGAAAGGTCATTTTTTGGATTAAGCAGCTTTGAAAGTATCATAATATAAGGATAAATTTTTATTATTATACTATACATTTATAGTAACAACAAATTGACAATACAAAGCTTATAAAGTAAAATCAGGAGCTAAATAAGATGGAGTATTATGACCTCCAACAGAGAACTAAATGAAGATCTACGTTATGCTGCAGGAATATATAGTCTTAATAGGGTTAAAGAATTAGTAGAAAAAGGAGCTGACTGTAAGGCTAGATGGCGATACACCACTGCATTATGCTGCTGAATCAGGTGAATTGGAGAAAGTAAGGTATCTTGTAGAAGAGAAAGGATGTGATGTTACAACTATCAATAAATCTGGTTTAACTCCTTTGCACAGAGCTGCTAGATGGCGTTCTTTAGAGATAGTAAAATACCTTGTAGACAAGGGCGCTAACTTCAAGATTGGTATCGAGTATGGTGAGACTCCTTTTCATGAAGCTGCCGCAGGAGGAAATGTAGATATAGTGAAATACCTCATGGAAAAAGGATTTAATCTCAAAGCTACTGAAAATGGTAGTTTAACATCACTACATAAAGCTGCATACTATGATAATCTAGAAGTGCTTAAGTATCTAGTAGAAAAAGGGGCTAATCTCAATAGACCTCTTTCAAAATTCATATCATCAACTCAAAATTGTAAATTCCAGCAATTAAATTAAACCTCAAACCAAAACGTTTGCGTCTATTTCTATATCGATCTGCTATAATTTTGAACCTTTTCAACAAACCTATCACATTTTCCACTCCCACCCTTTGACTTGCAAGCTCTTGATTTTCTTTCTTTTTTTCCTTATCTAATGGCTTCTTTTTCGTCTTTCTATGCGGCAATTTAACGTTTTTGTGAATTTTTTGCAAGCCTCTGTAACCGCTATCTGCTAAAACCTTGATTTCCGGTAATATTGCCACTTTTGACTCCTTAAAAAGCCGAAAATCATGCTTCTACCATTTGAAAATGATGTACAAATTATTTTTTTGCTCTTTTTTTCTGCTATTATTTGTGTTTTTATACTATGCTTTTTCTTTTTTCCTGAATAGAATTTTCTCTGCTTTTTTTTGGTCGCTCGATTGGTGTTTCCGTTGCATCTATCACTAAAATTTCATATTCTGTTTCGCTTTTTAGCAGCTCTTTTCGTCCTGGTAACTTAAAATCCGGATGTTTTATCAACGTATCTTCTATCCACCTAATTATCTTGTAGCTGTTACTTTCGCTCATACCATAACTTCGACCTATGTGGAAATATGTCCTGTATTCACGTAAATACTCTAATGCCATAAGTAGCCTGTCTTCTATGCAGAGCTTGCTTTTACGCCCGCTCTTTGCTTTCTTCAACCTATCTTCTTTATCTAATATTTCTACCATCTTCTCGAAAGTTGCCTTTTTTACTCCTGTTAGACGCCGGTATTTTTCGTTGTCTAATTCCTTAACTTCTTTGTATCTCATACTTTTAAATTTATTATTTTATACTAATTTTTTGCTCTTTTCCAATTTTGAAAGAGGTCTATTCTCCTCTTACCTCCAAGACTAATATTTTCTTTAATATGATTGCCATTATGCTTAGCTACTTAAATGATTTCAGGACAGGTTCTTAAAAACAATCAATCATTTAACTGTGCATTTAGCAAAGTAATTAGATAGTACCTCTTAGATTGCATGCCAGATGATCATGTTTAGTTTGTGAAAGATTTGTTGCAGGACTATGCATTGTCACAGGATGATGATCTGCCAATAGCTTACGTATTTGATCTTGTGTGTTTGATAAATAAGTTAAAATTGAAAGTTTACGTGCACGTTTTTCACTTGGATGTTTTTTTTGCAGGCTATCTATCATTGATTTAAATTCCATCATATCATTGGTAGCTCTTGTTTTTTGTGAGAGACTATCGAATACTTGTTGCATGGGATTGATACACTTATCGATATTTTTTTGGTATTCATCGATATTTTTTTGGTATATATCAATCTTTTGCTGAAAATATCGATACCTGTGTCTTTTCCCTTCCATTTCTTTGACACAATCATTTTGATGATTTATGCAATGAAAAATTGATTGTTTCTTTTCATTAATAATACTGATTGATTCAGTGATACTTCCTATCAACTCCTCTACTTTTTTTAAGTCTCCTTTTAGTATCTGCTTTTCCTTATATATCAGATCCTCCATTTTAGTTTTGCATTCTTCATAAGATATAACAGGAGACAGCGTTCCATCCTTTATGCCTCTATCATAAAATTCCCTTAACTCATTATTGGCTAGTATTCCCATAGCATTATTCATCTCATCTGACGAATTAGGATATTTTGTGCTTAATGTCCTAATTCGCTTTGATAATAGGGTTAGAATTTTATTGTCAGCTAATTTTTCTAGTGATGTGATATAACCTTGCATTTTTACAAAAAGTGATGCTGCAGTTCCAGGTTTCTCGAATTCTTTCTTATTATCCTGATAAAACTTACCTTGTACAAAATCTTCAGCCTGCTTTTTTATTACCTGCAGTTCAGCAAGTGCTTGTTCCTCATCAACCTCGCTGAGGATTTTTATGATTTTTTTCTTTGCTTGCGTTGCCGTTTTATTATTTTCCAGATCATTGAGTTGTTGTTTTATTTCATTTCCGGCCTTATCGTTTATATTACCTGGTTCTTTCTTTACTGCATTTGTAGCTACGTTTTCAATAATATTCCTTGCTATCCCTTTGTTCTCTGGGTGATCCATATCTTTTACAAGAGAGCTAGCATATAATTGCCAAATCTCCTGGTTAGTTACATTTCTCTGATTAGTCCAATTTTCAAAATCTTCTTTATCTTTAAACCTTAAAATAGTATAAAGATTTTTCTCAGTGGCATTTGCTTTCTGCGTTTTTGTTTTATGCAAGAAATGCTTTATCGCAGTAGCATTTTTAAGTTGTACTTTTGATATATATAATACGAAATGCTTTATCGTATCTAAAATTTGGTTCATAACGTTACCTCAATATAAACCCATAGTAACAAATATTATAAAGACTTAACATTAAAGTTTTCATAATACCGTTACTAATATAAATTATATAATATGCTGATTTTACCCAGAAGAAGTGGAAAAAAGACCTGACTATTTTTTATATAAAGAAACAATTCTTATTACATTTGATTTTGCTCAGATTTTTCTCTAAAATAAAGTTTAATATCTTTAAGATCTCTTTAGTGAGAACTGTCAGTACTTTAATTCAAGAAGGATCAAAATTTTTATCTTCAAGTGGAGTAGACACACCATATCTTGACTGTGAGATAATTATGCAGCATGTGTTGGGTGTAGAAAGATCTTTCATCATCATGAACCATAATGATTTTGTCTTAGCACACAAAGAATCAAAGTTTTGGCAATTGATAAAAAAGAGAGCGAAAAAGCATCCAGTATCGCACCTAATAGGCAAGCGTGAATTCTGGAATAGCGATTTTATAGTTAGTCGCGACGTTTTAGATCCAAGACCAGACAGTGAAACGATAATTTCAACGGTGTTGAAATACTATATAAATAAGAAACAAAGACTAAAAATTGCAGATTTCGGTACTGGTACTGGTTGTTTACTGATATCTATATTGAGTGAATATCAATATGCCATAGGTATTGGCTTTGAAAAAAGTTTAAGAGCATATAGAGTTGCTTGCAAAAATGTCAAAAAACATAATCTATTGGGCAGAGCTAAAATTTTTCCACGCTCATGGACAGAATGTAGGGGTTTATTTGACCTGGTAATTAGTAATCCTCCATATATCAAGAGAGATAAGTTGAAAACCTTACAAGCTGAAGTACAGAAGGAGCCAAAAGTTGCACTTGATGGTGGCATAAGTGGATTGGATTGCTATGTGAGTATTTTTGCAATATTGAAAAAGTGCCTTAAAAAGGGAGGATTTGCTATATTGGAGATAGGCGAAGATCAAAACAATATCGATAGATTAATACCTTTATACGGGTTAGCTTTTCAAGAATATGTGTATGATTTATCAGGGATGAAGAGGTGCATTATTATAAAACAGGTTCACGGTTAGTAAAAATAGTTATAAACTTCATTAATAAAAATGAGTATAATATAAGTTTAAAATTGTAATATGGGATATAAAATTGCTGTTATCGGATCTACCGGAAAGGTAGGGCGTGAAGTATTGAACATACTTGCTGAATTTCAAGATAAAGGAAAGATCTCGATAGATTGTATGATTTTACTTGCATCAAAAAAATCAGCAGGAAAGAAAATAAGTTTTGGTGATGCAGAGTTAACAGTACTATGTCTGGAAGATCATGATCTGGCTGGAATTGACGTAGCTATTTTTTGTGCTGGATCTCAAATTTCTCAAGAGTATGTACCTCGTGCAGTAAATGCTGGATGCATTGTGATAGATAATACTTCATGCTTTAGGATGAAAGAAGGTGTACCATTGATTATTCCTGAAATCAATCAAGAGAAAATTGAAGAGTATAGAAATCATAACATAATATCTAATCCAAACTGTACTACAATACAAATGCTGCTAGCACTTAATTTATTACACCAACATGCAAAAATAAAGCGTGTCGTTGCTTCAACTTACCAATCAACTTCCGGTGCAGGCAAGGTAGCCATGGATGAGCTATATAACCAAACAAAAAAAATGTTTATCAATGAAGTCAAAAAGGCTGAGGTTTTTCCCAAGCAAATAGCGTTTAACTGTATTCCTCACATAGGGGATTTCATGGAGAATGGCGACACCAAAGAAGAATGGAAAATGTATGCAGAAACAAAAAAAATTTTAGGGGAAGAGATTAAAGTTACTGCAACCTGTGTAAGAGTACCGGTATTTGTTGGTCATGCTGTATCAGTGAATGTGGAATTTCATCAACCAATTACAGAAGAATTAGCATATGAAATATTTAATAATGCTGAAGATAAAGGAGTTTTATTATACGATCGACGTGAAGATGGTGGATATACAACTCAAACTGACGTTGTGAAGGAAGATGCAGTGTATATATCACGCATTCGGAAAGATGATACTGTGGAAAATGGGTTAAATATGTGGATAGTGGCTGATAACTTACGTAAAGGTGCAGCATTGAATATAGTACAAATTTTAGAGATTTTGGTAAAAATGCTGTAGTGAACTTGAGGTGAGAATTTTAACATCTTGTAAATTGGAGATTTCTTGCCGATTTTATTGGACAATTTGCCTTCACTTGTTTTGCAGGAGGCTATTTTTTGCAATATCAAGTGCAGCATAGGTAAGTATTGCGCTTGCACCAGCACGTTTGAAGCTAATCAAAGATTCATAGATTATTTTATCATAATTTAGCCAACCATTATTTGCTGCAGCTTTGATCATAGCATATTCACCGCTTACTTGATAAGCAAAAATAGGAAAGTTAAAATTGTCACTTGCTGTTTTGATAACATCTAAGTATGGCATGCCTGGTTTTATCATAATAAAGTCCGCACCCTCATTTATATCCATCTCGATTTCACAGATTGCCTCACGTGAGTTTCTATAATCCATTTGATAGCTACTTTTATCTATAGAATGTGATAATTCACATGAACCCACAATTTCTCTAAATGGCGCATAAAAGTGAGAGCAATATTTTGCGGCATAGGATAACACTGATGTGTTATAAAAGTTATTGTCATCTAGTGCTTTTCTAATTTTTCCTATTCTACCATCCATCATATCAGAAGGTGCAACTATGTCGCATCCTGCTTTTGCTAAGGCTAGTGCTTGCTTGCATAGTGCTGATACAGTGTCATCGTTTTCCACTTGGTTATTTCTTAAGATACCATCATGACCGTGGGTTGTGTATGGATCCAATGCAACATCTGCAATAATACCAATTTCAGGCACCTTTGATTTTACAGTATGAATTGCCCTGCAAATTAAATTATTAAAATTGTAAGCTTCTTTAGCATCTTCAGATTTTAAGTTGCTGTTAATAATAGGAAAAATTGCTACAGCATTAATCCCTAAATCTCTAGCCTCTTTAACTATTGATACCAGTCCATCTATTGAATAGCATTTAATATCAGGTAAGTCAGAAATTGGCATAGTTGTTTCTTTTTTATCATGGATAAAAAGAGGAAAAACTAAATCACTTACTGACAAGTCGTTTTCACTTGTTAAATTGCGAATCCATTTGTTTAAACGTCTACGCCTTAATCTTGTACTTGGAAAATAAAACATCAATCTGCAAAACTTTTCATTCAAGTAGAACATTTATTATAGATAGATTTTGTCAAGAAATCTATTAGCTTTTTCATGATGTTCATTACCATAAACCCTGATCTTATCACTTTTGGACTATTACGGGCAGTATATATCTGAGGAACATAGGCAATTTTGACGGCAAAATGGCTGTCAGAAATAGGTTTTAAGTGGTTTATTGATTAATGGATACTATATAAAAAAGTAGTAAAACAACATCTTAATTTGCATAATCGGTGATATAACACCTATTTTTTCACTAGGTAGTGTAGACATTCAAAAAGAAAGGAGTTATAATAACAATTTTTGAGAG
>OGCD01000015.1_pt1 | contig 14829 bp, 11 predicted proteins | sample 1570121 | NCBI WGS metagenome assembly OGCD01 (sample SAMN03218062, study PRJEB24507) | insect metagenome | isolation source: haemolymph | host: Pentalonia nigronervosa | place: Madagascar | collected 2012-04-30
TGATGTTCAAAATCTGCTAGCAGAGGAAAAGAAGAAAATGAACGAGCTTGTTAAGGAAGGAATAGCAAAATTTAAGGTTGAGTACATAGAGGAGTTAAAACAAATGTCTGTTGGTATTGCATTAATTTATTATACTAAATTGACTAACTCTAAAGCTAAAGAAAAACTTCTTGTCAATCTAGTATCTAAAGAATTTTAAGTGGAGGGTATATGTCTACATCACTGGTTATAAATATTGCTTTTTGTGTTGGTGTTATTCTTTCTTACAAGTTGCTTAAGAGAATAATAACAAAAGCGCTCAAAAAAAAACGTAGTAGTGAAAGTATTGGAAATTGTAGCGATCAAGAGTTTCAAAGAAGAGTAATGGAATACTATAAACATGCTTCTAAGGAATATAATGATTTGAATGGTAAGGTTGAAGCACTATTCAAGGATGTATACAAAAGTGCAAGTGATATTATTGAGCGCAATAAAAAAAGAATGAATGAAGAATTAAGTAATAGTACTACTGCCAATGCAAAACAGGTTTCTGACCAGGTGGCAGAAGCTAAAAAGGAGTTAAAGGCACACACAGCTGATATTGCTGCCAAAGTTGCAGCAGAAGTGATGAAAGGACATCAAAATGGTAAACGGAAGAGTGAGGTTATATCTTCACTTTCACGTGATTTAAGTAAAAAATTGCATTAGCTTTCATGCAACAACAGCCTATATTACAAATTGATAATATATGTTGTGATTTTAGCTTATGTAAAGAAACAGAGAAGCTTTTTTACTACAAATTTCATGTCATTCCTTGGCAAAAATTAAACAAAATTACCTTTTTTATAGTGGAAGATATCATTCCAGATGTTATCGGTTGGATTGAGCTTCATTATGGAATTAATTATATATTGATAAAAGCAGGTGACAATCAAATTGTGGATCTTCTTAACTCACACTTTGGCGTCTCAGAATTTGCAAGCAACTACTTATATTATAAAAATCCTAGTTTTTCAGCTAAAAATATAAAACTGGGTTCCATAGCTTATGCTTCTTTCGCAATCATAGTTTCAATTTTAACATTGGTAGAAAAATCCGCATATTTTGCTTTAATGTTGATATTTATAATCTGGTGTTCTAGCTCTTTATTTAAATTTATAACTACGATTTGTGGTTTGTGTAGAACGCCCAATAAAAAAGTAGATTTCAACCTTGAGAATTTTCCTGTGTATACTATTTTGCTGCCTGCTTTTAAAGAAAGTGCAGTGATGCCACAATTAATTGACAGTATCGAGAATTTGGACTATCCAAAGTCAAAATTAGATGTGAAGCTCTTAATAGAAAGTGATGATCAAGAAATGCTTAAGGCTATAAAAATGTATGCTCTACCACGATATTTTGAAGTAATCACTGTACCTCACTCTTTCCCTAAAACAAAAGCTAAAGTGTGCAATTATGCCATGTGTTTTGCTAAAGGAAAGTATATAGTAATATATGATGCAGATGATAAACCAGACCCATTGCAGTTAAAAAAAGCGTTAATTGAATTTAATGAAGGTGATGAAAAATTAGCATGCGTACAAGCTCGATTAAATTATTATAACTACAACCATAATTTCCTAACAAAATTTTTCTCTCTGGAATATGTAAACTGGTTCTATTATTTGCTACCTGGGCTGCAAAAAATGAATATGCCAGTACCTTTGGGTGGTAGCAGCAATCATTTTTTAGTAGAGGCTTTAAAAAAAGCTTTTTTTTGGGATGCTTATAACGTCACTGAAGATGCTGATCTAGGTTTGAGACTTGCACAAATGGGCTACAAAACTAAGATGATTGATTCAGAAACTTTAGAAGAGTCTCCCACTACCATATTTGCCTGGATTAAGCAAAGAGCACGTTGGATTAAAGGATACATGCAAACTTATGTTGTCTGTCTAAAAAATATAACAGGGTTAAGAGGAATGTTATTGCTAAACCTCTTTGTTGGACCTACAGCATTTATATTCTTCACTGCTCCATTTTTATTGCTTTCATCGAAATTTTTGAATGAGTTGTTTCTATATTATTTCATAGTAGCGTATATAACTAACTCTATCCTTTTGATAATAGCAGTTAAGCAACAAAAAATGCCTTACTATTTTTACATAGTATCAATATTTTTTCCAGTATATAGGTTACTGCATAGTGTTGCAGCTTTTCTTGCTTTATGGGAATTTATAATTTACCCTCAAAAATGGAATAAAACTAGCCATGGTTTATGGAAGAAAAGCAGTCAAAAATTGTAGCCATTTGGCTTGTTGTATGTTGTGCTATGGTGATTCTTATAGTGGGAATTGGTGGATTTACCAGACTTACACGAGCAGGATTATCAATCACTGAATGGAAACCTGTTACTGGTATATTACCACCACTAAATCAACAAGACTGGATAAAAGAAAAATCAAAGTACGAAGCCACACCTGAATATAAAGCTTTCAATTACGGCATGGGCATGCAAGAATTTCAGGTTATATATTTGACAGAATATGTGCACAGATTAATTGCAAGATTTACAGGATTAATCTTTATATTACCATTTATATATTTCACACTAAAAAAAAAGATATCTAAAAAAGTAGTTATGAAGCTATCCATAGTGCTACTGCTTGGAATACTACAAGCATTTGCAGGTTGGTATATGGTTAAAAGTGGGCTAGAAACTATACCTCATGTTAGTCACTACAGGCTTGCATTTCATTTACTGTTAGCACTGATAATTTTTGCATTACTATTGCATCAATTCTTTGATTATCAAATAAAACCGCAAAAAAAGAGATTTAAAGTTAACATAAATTGCATCAAAATTACTTTGATTCTAATTATAGCGCAAATGGTTTTTGGTGCATTTGTTGCAGGATTAAATGCTGGGTTAATTTATAATACCTTTCCGCTGATGGAGGGAAAAATTATTCCCAGTGGGTTACTTCATTTACAACCTCTCTGGTTAAATTTTTTTGAAAGTAGAGTCACAGTGCAATTTATACATAGATCACTAGCATTGTTAATATTGATTTTAACAGCAATGCTAACGGTAAAAAATACCAACGCAAAACCATTATACATCATGTTATTTTCTGTGATTATTCAAATGATCTTAGGAATAGCTACTCTATTGTTGCAAGTGCCAACAGCTATTGCCATATTACATCAAGTATTTTCATTTATCTTGCTTGCATCAGGTTTATATTCTTATGCTGTTTTAAAATAGACCTCTTTCAAAATTCATATCAACAATTCGAAACTGTAAATTCCAGCAATCAAATCTCCATTTTTTGCACTTCACACCCGAAAATAGTAATATATGCTCTCCCATTTTGGAAAATCACTTAGCAGATTGATAGCCACTTTTCAGTACATATAACACCCCACAAAATGTATCATATGGGTCTATTGACCGCGGTCTTGTTTTCTTTTTTGTGCTCTCCAAAATTGGTTTGATTTTCTTCTGACTCATGTCACTCGGATAACTTTTGCGCATAGCTTACCTCTTTTTATCTATTCACACTTTACCTCATTTCCCTGAGATTTTAAACAGGTTCTGAATGCCTTATAGGCTAATGGAGCAAATTTGTGCTCCATTAGCAATATACTATAGATACTAGAAGCCGCCCATTCCGCCTCCACCCATAGGAGATGAAGAATTATCGTCTTTACTTGGTACATCAACTATCATAGATTCAGTAGTTATTAGCATACTTGCAACAGATACTGCTGTTTCAAAAGCAATACGTACTACCTTTGCCGGATCGATTACACCAGCTGTAAATGCGTTAGCGTAATTCATAGCTTCAACATTATAGATGAGCTCCTTGTCATTCTGTTTTATCAGATGATCAGTTACAATAGCAGGCTCAAGACCAGCATTTTTAACTAGCTTTCTAATTGGAGCGCTGAGAATTTTCTTGATGATATTAATGCCTATTTGTTCTTCATCACTTCCGCTTTTTAATTTCTCAAGAGCAGATGCGGCATATAGAAGAGCAACTCCACCACCAGGCACTATGCCTTCTTCAATTGCAGCTCTTGTTGCATGCAATGCATCTTCAACCCTGTCTCTACGCTCTTTAACTTCAACTTCAGTTGCTCCACCAACCTTTAATACAGCAACTCCACCTGATAACTTCGCTAAGCGTTCTCTTAGCTTCTCTTTATCATAATCAGAAGTTGAGGTTTCAATTTGAGACTTGATCTGCGCAATTCTACTTTTCACTTTTTCAGATTCACTGTTTTCACTAACAACTGTAGTATTGTCTTTAGTGATTTTAACATTCTTAGCAGTACCAAGATCTTCGAGAGTTAAATCTTCCATCTTAATCCCTAGCTCGTCTTTTATAACGTACTTAGCACCAGTTAAAGTTGCTATGTCCTCGAGCATTTCTTTTCTTCTGTCACCAAAGCCAGGAGCTTTTACTGCTGCAACTTTTAAGCCACCACGCAGTTTATTGATCACTAAGGTACTCAGTGCTTCACCTTCAATATCCTCTGCAATAATAAGTAGAGGTCTACCAGATTTTACAATAGCTTCAAGAATAGGTAATAATGGTTGTATTATGTTCAATTTCTTTTCTGTAATTAAAAGATATGGATCATCAAGCTCCACAATCATTTTCTCATTATTTGTAATAAAATATGGAGAAAGATAACCGCGGTCAAACTGCATACCAGTAGTAAGCTCAACTTCTAATTCTTTAGAGCCTTTACTTTCTTCAACAGTAATTACACCTTCTTTACCAACTTTTTTCACAGAGTCAGCAATACTGTTTCCTATATCTTTATCACCATTTGCAGAAATGATCGCAACTTGCGCTACCTCATCCATCTTCTCCAAAGAAATTGTGCGAGACATCGATGCAATTTCTTTTAATATCACATCTTTTGCCTTCAGCATTCCATTCTTAATACCTACACGATCACTACCCGCAGCTATTGACTTTGAAGCTTCCATTACCATCTTGCTAGTCAGTACAGAGCATGTTGTTGTACCATCACCAACTTTATCATTACATTGAGAACAACTTTGAGCAAAAATACTTGCTATTGCCGCATTCAATGGTTCTTCAGGTTTAATATTTTTCATTACCTTATAACCATCTTTTGTTACCTCTGGAGCACCATAAGGCTTACTAATCCCTACTGTTAACCCCTTAGGCCCACCAGTTATCCCTACTGTTGAGTATACTACTCCTGCAACTTCGCGAACAACATTTTGTAGTTGTTCACCTGATATTACTATATTCGCCATTTTATCACCTCTTGTTATTAATAAAAAACTTATTTATTGCGCTTAAAAAAATTATTTGATGATAGCAATTATGTCAGATTCCTTCATAACAATAAGCTTCTCACCATCATGTTCTATTTCTGTGCCAGCCCATTGACGATAAAATACTTTATCACCGACTTTAACAGTAAGAGCTGTACGTTCACCATTTGCATTACGTGAACCTTCACCAGTAACTATAATTTCACCTTTTGTTGGTTTTTTTTCAGCACTTGACGGAAGTACAATCCCACCTTGTTTTTCTTCACTGATAGGCTTTATTAATACACTATCATCTAATACTCTTAAGTTTACATTTGACATTTGTTTCTCCTCATACAACAAACTAATCTATTAAGTTATATAACACTTATAAATTAGATTTCAAGGGCCAAAACTGAAAAACTAAAGAGAGTCAGGTTAAAAAAAAGACTAGAGATTGTAATAATGTATAAACTCTGTAGGATGTATAGTCATTTCTATGCTTTTTATCTCTTCGCGCTTTTTTTCTATATATTGATCAATCTGCTCGTTGGTAAACACTTCTCCTCTAAGTAGAAATTCTCTATCATTACTCAACATTTCTAGTGCTTCACCTAAAGACCTTGCGGGTTGTTTCTCTATTTCATTAAGATTAACTTTATTTTGTATGCCATCAAGACCTGCCATAAGTATAGCAGCAAAGCAGAAATAAGGGTTTGCTGTTGGGTCCGGAAAAGACAATTTGGATTGTAAAAAAAGATCTGGTAGGTCGATCAGTCTCCTATAGCTATTTGTGGTTGGATTGGAATAAGCATTAATCGCTTTTATGTGTTTCATAATTCCACCCATATAGTACAGATAGTTTTCAGAATTTTCCAATAAGTCCTCGTTATTTTTTAACAGTGATTGATATAAATACAAGCTGTTTTGTGCTATTGCCTTAGGCATAAAAGTTGCTGTTTTGCCATAAGATTGAGCAACATTACGTATTACATATTTAGATTTTTGCACACTATCAGCACAATTCAAAAGTCTACTGCTATCAACTCTTATTAAGCCTTGAAAAGGTGAAATTTTTTTATGATATAGTGAATTTTCTATACCGCTTTCCTGCATCATTAGCAATATTTCTGACCTTAAATCAGACAATGGATCCATTGCAGAAGTGGAATCAAAACTCCCATGATTATGTTTTTTTACACTCAAGTAATTTTCTACAGGACTCAAACTTACATGCGAATTGTATTGGCTAACTCTGAATTGTACTTCGTCAAAAATAGAAAATCCTATTTCAAACCCGCATAGAACTTCATCTGCTATTTTTGTTGATAGAAAATAATCATACGCCTTCTTAGCTACTGACCGTGAGTCATGCATGCATAGTACAACAGCTGTTGGTTGCACACAAAACGGATCAAGAAATATTGTTTGTAAATCTGGCACTAGATCTATTTTGTTTTCATCTAGCCTATCAGCATTATATGTAGTACTATGAACCTTCCCAATTAAGTCTGTGAAGCGGAAATCAACAAACTTTACTGAATTTTGCTCTAAAAATTTTCTCAAATCAGACATATTTAAATAATAATGACATTATATAATTTATATGAATTTTAATTTGATTAAAATAAATAAAAGCTGTATTAATATTACAATAATAAAACGATCCCGTAGCTCAGTCGGCAGAGCACCTGACTTTTAATCAGGTTGTCGCGCGTTCGATTCGCGCCGGGATCACTCAGGGGCTTTGTGATTGTGTTAAAGATAGAAGATAGAATATTTACTAACCTAAGTGGTAAAGGAAGTCCATTGTTGAGTAGTGCAAAAAAACGTGGAGCTTGGAAGAAAACCAAGGATTTATTAGACTTAGGTGCAGAAAAAATTATTGATGAAGTGAAAAAATCTGGGCTAAGAGGTCGCGGAGGTGCAGGATTTCCAACTGGTTTAAAATGGAGTTTTATGCCTAAAAAGAGCTCTCAACCAGTGTATTTAGTTGTTAACGCAGATGAATCAGAGCCAGGCACGTGCAAAGATAGGGATATTTTACGCTATGAGCCACATATGTTGCTTGAAGGAACTTTGCTAGCTGGAAGAGCTATTAATGCATCGGTTGCATATATCTATATCCGAGGAGAGTTTTATAATGAATATTTGATTCTAAAAGAAGCACTAGAGGAGGCTTATAAAGAAGGTCTGATTGGCAAAAATGCCTGCAAGTCAGGTTATAACCTTGATGTGTTTATTCATAGAGGTGCAGGTGCATATATATGCGGGGAAGAAACAGCTCAACTTGAATCGATAGAAGGCAAAAAAGGATTTCCTCGCATGAAACCACCTTTTCCTGCAAGTGTTGGACTTTTTGGTTGTCCGACCACAATAAATAATGTTGAAACTATAGCTGTGGTTCCAGATATTCTCGATCGTGGAGGCGAGTGGTTTGCTTCCCTTGGCAAACCGAATAACACTGGCACTAAGATATTTTGCATTTCAGGACATGTAAACAACCCGTGCAATGTTGAAGAAGAAATGGGAATCTCATTACGTGAATTGATTGAAAAACATGCGGGTGGAGTGCGAGGTGGGTGGGATAACTTGCTTGCTGTGATACCTGGCGGGTCTTCAGTGCCACTCATTCCAAAGTCTATATGCAATACTGTGGAAATGGATTTTGATTCCCTCAAAGCAGTTCAATCTGGACTTGGTACCGCCGCAGTAATAGTGATGGATAAATCAACTGATATTATAGCCGCAATAGAGAAACTATCTCATTTTTATATGCATGAATCTTGTGGGCAATGCACGCCGTGCCGTGAAGGTACTGGATGGATGTGGAGAATTATGAAAAGGATGGTAACAGGAGATATTCAGCACGATGAAATAGACAAGTTGCTTGATCTTACAATTCAAGTAGAAGGACATACAATCTGTGCATTGGGAGATGCTGCAGCTTGGCCAATTCAAGGACTAATAAGACATTTTCGTGATGTCATCGAAGATAGAATTTCATACAATTGTTCTGATAGATAATCATGTACACAAGAGCCAATCAATGAAAATACAAAATATTATCTCCCTTATTATGATACTGTCTTTAGCAGCTGCTGATATGGCAACTGATCTTTATTCAGTAGCATTATCTAACATTGCCGATTATTTTAAGGTAGAAGGCAGTATAGTACAGCTTACGATCAGTTTTAATATAATGGGAATTGCTATATCTGGATTAATTTACGGACCATTATCAGATCATTATGGTAGACGTCCAATTATGTTGATTGGTATGGCTATTTTTGCTTTTGCCAGTATTTTGTGTTGCATAGCTAATAATATCACGTTTTTAATATTAGCTCGCTTCATTCAGGGAATCGGATCAGGTGTTGCAGGTGTTATAGGGTATGCTGCGATTAGAGATATGTATTCAGGTAATGAATATTCTAGGGCAATTTCAAAATTAAATATAGTAGTAGCACTTTCACCTGGCATAGCCCCAGTAATAGGTAGCTATATCATATCACATGGCTATGACTGGCATTTTCTGTTCATCATTATATCTTTAGCAGCAATTATTATGCTTGGCTTCATTTATTTTAAATTACAAGAGACGCTGGTTATTAATGAAAATAAAGCTAGCATAGGCAACATAGTTATTAGCATTTTTACGCAATATTTACTGGTATTTCGAAATTATCGTTTTCTTGGATTTGCTGCTATACAAGGGTTAACTTTTATGTGGCTCTGGGCATACATTGCAAACTATCCTTTTATATTCGAGTCTATGGGTGTTGAGGTGCAATATTTTGGGTACCTCATATCGATTGTTATTGTATTTTTCGTAATAGGTGCACTAATTAACAGAAAATATGTAATAAAAATAGGAATGAATAAAATGCTAATTATAGGGTTAATATTGCCTATAATATCAGACGGTTCATTACTATATTTTTATTTCACTAATAAATTGAATATATACATATTTGAAGCTGCTTGGATTGTAAGTAATATGGGTCTTGCCTTTATAATAAGTAATAATGTAACTTTTGCTTTAGAAGCTATAAAAGATATAGGTCTTGGCAGTGCACTCATCTTATTCTGGGACATGATGCTCGGGTCTGTTGGAATATATATAGTAGGAAAATTCTTTCACTATGGTATTTTGTCAAACCTATTGTTAACTGTTGGATGTTCTATCATTGCAATTATAATACATGGTCTTCTTCAATATAATGAGATAAAATGGTTATTTAAAAGATCACATTAAGTGTGCTCTTGATGTGCTGGAAACAAATAGACTTTATATATTGTGGATGGTTTTAAAATTGACTTTTACTTAATTACGGAACTATACTATGGGGCGGGTAATTAGCTCAGTTGGTAGAGCACTTGCTTGACGTGCAAGTGGTCGCTGGTTCGAATCCAGTGTTACCCACGTTTCATTGATGTAAAGATTTGATATGACAGCAGTGCATAATGGGCAGTATTCAGTAGCGCAATCTAACCGCTTAATCTATTCTATAATAATTATAGCAATAACCATGTTAATAGAAGTAGCAGGTGGAATAATTTCTCACTCGCTTGCTCTATTATCAGATGCAGGGCATATGCTTACAGACCTCTTTGCTTTAATTTTGAGCTGGTTAGCACATAGATTTTCAACCAAAAAATCCGATCTACAGAGATCATATGGATATCACAGGTTACAGATAATAGCAGCGTTTGTTAATGGATTAACGCTATTCTTTATCGCAATAATTATCGTCATTGAGTCAATAAAGAGGTTTATTCATCCTGTTGAGGTTGAATGGAAAGTAATGTTAGTGATAGCCCTATTTGGCCTCATTGCGAATATAGCAGTTTTTTTTATATTACATAGCAAATGTGAAGATAACATAAATATAAGAAGTGCAATGCTACATGTTGCAGGAGATATTTTAGGCTCTATAGCAGCTATATTTGCATCTGTAGTTATAATGCTTACTGGATGGGAAGTTGCAGATCCACTCCTATCAGTGTTTGTGAGTGTAATAATTTTAAATAGTGGCTATAAGATTATCAAAAATTCTTGCCATATTCTCCTTGAAGGTACACCTGAAGGTATATCTGCTGAAAAAATAAAGAGTCACATCATGTTAGAATTACCTGAAGTAATAGACGTGCATCATATACATACATGGTCACTTTCTGATCATTACTTTATAATAACCATGCACGCTAAAATACAGCAGAAAGTGCAGCATACTACTATTCTATATGATATAAAAAAAATACTGTTAGATAAGTTTGGAATTGCACATTCCACCGTTGAAATCGAATATGACGAGTGTTCAGATAATAAAAGACTTACAACCGATTGACGTAATAAAGAAATATTTCTCATATAAACCCTAATTGTGTATAAGTTGCACAATTTTAAATGTCATCATCGTCAATGTCTTCATCGTCAAACTCATCGTCAATGTCTTCGTCATCAAACTCATTGTCATCTATTTCATCTTGAAATTTATCATCAATATCTTGTTGTACTGGCTCATTCTGTTGAGTTTGTGCCTCAACAGAAGAATCGATTGCCTTAGATTCTTCTATGACATCACTGTTATCCTCTTGATCGATTTTATCTGTATTAACAGCAGCAGCAGCAATTTTACGTGGGTCATAAGGCTCTTGTGTGGGTACATGAGTTTCTTTAAGCAATTTTCTGGTGAAGGTGCTATCACTATAGTATAAGATTTTTTTTGATTTTATAGGGTAAGTAGACTCTATCAAAATTATTTGCTCATCACGCGGCAACATAATAACCTCTTGTGGTAGCAGCAATGCCCTCTGTGCTTCAGAGAGGTGCAATGACCTTGAAGCCGGATTGAGATCTAAAAACTTAGGTTTATTTAAGGATTCCTGTTTAACAGTTTTATTGCCTATTAGCTGCGATATCAGGTTAGCTGTTTCCACATTATTAGCTGCAAAGGTTATTCTATAGGTTGAATTTGACAAAAATGAGTTCATTCCCGCTTCTTCATATATTCCTTTAAGCTGCTCTGTATCTTGAACAATTAAAAATAACCTTACTCTGTATCCACGGAAATATGCTATACCAGTTTGAAATTGTTCCATTTTGCCCAATGTAGGAAACTCGTCCATTAAAAACAACACACCATAAGGTTCATCGGATGAGGGTAATTTTCTGCATAGAAACTCAGTTGCTTGTTGATAAAAAACCTGCATTAAAGGCCTTAATCTATTAAGGTTATCAGGAGTCAATCCAACATACACTGTAACTTTATCCTTCTTGAAATCCATGATGTTAAAATCACTTGATGCAGTTGCAGTGTCAATCAACGGATTTGCCCATAATTCAAGGGACGAGTTCATTGTTGATACAACGCCTGACCTTTCTTTATCGGCTTTTTGTAAAAAAGCTGCAATGTTCATGTATGCTACAGGGTGTATGATTTTACCCATTGTGTCTAAAACAACAGCAAGATTATAGACCACATCATCACTACGCATTGTACGTACAACTTCACCAAAGGACTTAATCTTTTCTGGCGCAGCAAGTAAATATAGCACTATGCCAACAAATAAGCTTCTTGCTTCATTCTGCCAAAAGTCTTGTTCAGGCATGATAAGATTAGCTATCTTTTGCACGTCATCAACCATTTGTCCAGGTTTTTTACTAATCCACTGTAATGGGTTATAGCAGTGACTTATTCCATCTGGTTGTGCTGGATTCCACACAAATACCTTTTGCCCCTGTCGTTTTCGCCAACCACTTGTGATTTCATAATTCTCTAATTTTATATCATGTACAATGACTGAATCAGTCCAAAATAATAAATTAGGAATTACAAAACCAACACCTTTACCAGAACCTGTAGGTGCAAATAATAATGCATGCTGATATCCATCAGCAATAAAATACCCTCTTTTATCCTTACCTAAGAGCAATCCCTGTTTACTTCTCAACCCTGCTCTGCGTACATCCTTTTCTGATGCCCATCGTGAATCTCCATGGAGTGCTTCTTTTTTCTGAAATGGCCTCCAATCAATTATTCTCTCTCTTAAGTTCCATAATATAATTATTAAGATAGAAATAGGCAGCGCGGAAGAAATAATTAATTTTGCTTTTACATCAGGTTTATATAATTCTGGATGATGCCAGCAATGTTCTATATAAAGAAAAATCGTAGGCCATAATCTATAAGGAAAGTTTGCAATGCTAGGGTCAATATTTTTAAAATTTACAGCATCAGGACCATCAACTAGTAAAAAAAACAATATACCTGATAAATAGAAAAAAAATTCTAATACAGTAAAAGATAGTACACCTGCTATCAAAAGGTTACGTAAATGGTTTCCATGCATAAATTAACTTATTCTACCTAATTACAAATTTAAGCATTTTTATTTAAAGATCTAGTAAATAATATTTCAGATATGTTTCTTTTTCCTCCATCAGTTCTTTTGAGTTGGACAACAACATCAATAACGTTCCTAATATATGGAATGATTTGGTCTGGAGGAATTCCAAGATTTGCCTGCATAACCATTAATTTTATTTGCTCAAGAGCCATTGCAGGACTGTCTGCATGCAGAGTTGATATCGAACCAGGGTGACCTGTATTTATTGCTCGAAGGAAACCAAATGCTTCTGCTCCACGCAACTCACCAACTATTATCCTATCTGGCCTTAAACGTAAACATGCTTCTATTAGGTCCTGTGTTGTTACTTTTGCTCTTCCTTGTCCTCCCTTAGAGGCAATAAGATGAACTCTATTGGGATGGTCACTCAAAACAATTTCTCTTGCATCTTCAACAGTAATGATTCTCTCTTGAGCTGGAATAGCACGTAAAGCAGCATTAGTAAACGTGGTTTTCCCTGTGGAGGTTCCACCACTAATTATTATATTTTTTTTATGTACTACTGCGTATTCCAAAAATTCTTTTATTTTTTTCTTCTTCAGTAATAAATCTAGCTGACGATCAGCTCGATTTTCGACATTTTCTGTGATAGTGGCAGAAAATGCTCCTATTTTTTCATAATCATCTAAACTTAGTTGTATGCCAGAAGGTTTACGAATTGACATCACAACTTTATCAGACTCACATGCTGGTGGAAATACTATCTGTATACGATAACCATTTGGCAATGTAGCTGAAAGTAGAGGAGTTTCTTCACTAAGCTTTTGCTCTGTTGCTTGAGCAATTAATCTACCCAAAGCTTTTAAATGATTAAGATCAAATGCTTCCAAGTGTTCACATCTTATTTCTCCCCTATTTTCAATCCATACTTCTTTTGGCCTATTTATTGATATTTCGTTTACACCCTCTTCTCGAAATATATTTTGTAGCGGTTCTAGATATGTGCCAAGTGCAGCATGGTTCATTTTATTGATACGATATTGCTTGTGGAGGAAAAATTATATCATGATTAACAAAGACTTTCAATGCAGTGCCTTGATCAACATAAACAGTTGGTTTTTTGTCTATACTTCTCTCAACTATGTCTCTCATATCTTTAGAAAAATCATTGATTGATGTCTCGATTGTACTTTCATAAGAGGACTTACTTCCTTGTTGCCTTAATAATTGCCTTATATTATCCACAGTGATGTTCTCAGTTCCACTAAAGCCTAAACCTGACACTACAGATCTAAAGATATTCACTAAACTTTCATCATTGACTGCATTCTTAAGCTTATTAATGGCTCCAAGGTTTAATTTCCATTTGTCTTTTTGTGCATCATCCTCATTGCCAGTAATAATGCCCTTAAGTGGAGAAAGGTCTATCACATTTGTAGCAATAGACCGTACCATATCTATAGTAGTTAATTTTTCAACAAGATAAGAGGCTTTTTGTCCTACAACGGCTGCACCAATTGAAACACCAGCAAGTAATACTGAAGAAACTAGTGAATTTATTATCTTATTATCAACTATGCCTGTTATTCCTGCTCTACCTAATGCATCAGTACCTTGTGAAGAAATTGCAATATCTACGCCATGAGGAAGAATAACCCTATTCCACGCTATATTCATACGAGCCTTAGAGATATTAGAGTCAAACGAATAACTACCTATCAGTTTTGAACCTTTAGGCACCAAAACGGTATCACCAGCCTCTGCATAAACATCTCTACTGACCATGGCACGTATTGGTCCTTGTATATCAGAGCTGATTGCTGTTTCAAGTATGACATCAATGATTTTGCCTTGAGTAATCATCAGATCAAGTCTACCTACTTTAGTAGCCTTGTTTTGTTGTGCTGAAGTGCTAGATAAAGTAATGTTATCAACTGTTTTGCTTCCTGAACTTACATCACCTGAAATTGCCAGCATTTGCGCACCGCGCCTGTCTCTAGGATAGCCACTATGTGTTATTGTGGGAAACGAGGTAGGAAAATTATTGATCATTCCATCAGAGGAACCGCCTGGCTTAGGTAAAGATGGTATATTTGATACAGTTTCTTTTGGTTTTTCTTGCTCCTTGTTCACTGGTTTCACTTCAGGTTTTATCTCTGGCTTTATCTCTGGTATATTTTGCGGTTCAATAATTGGAGGTAAAGATGGCAAAGGGT
>OGCD01000016.1_pt1 | contig 14807 bp, 13 predicted proteins | sample 1570121 | NCBI WGS metagenome assembly OGCD01 (sample SAMN03218062, study PRJEB24507) | insect metagenome | isolation source: haemolymph | host: Pentalonia nigronervosa | place: Madagascar | collected 2012-04-30
TTGTCCATATTGCTTCTATATATCTTTGGTTAAAATAAATGTCGACACTACCTAGTGATAATGATGTGCTTCTCGATAAGTTTTGATTATTGGAATTGTCTACTACTACTTCATTTAGTGGTGTATCATCAGAGCCTAATGATAATAATGATCCTGAACTGCGTGATGAGTGGTCTGTTGGTATTGGTGGTACGTCTTGCAGTGAGCTATCATGAGGATCTACTGGCGGCTGAGAGTCTAATGATACTAGTGATATTGATGTATCATCGCTACCATGTTGACTTCCATGCTCCATTTGACTTCCACGCTCCATAACAGTAAGTTCATACGTAGATTCAGATGCATTGTGACTACGACGGTACTTATTATATGCCCAAAGTCCACCTGCTATTAACCCAGCTGCACCAATAGCTCCCACTGTCGATAATGCGGTTACTACACCATTATTTCTGGATCCTGCTATAGCAACCCGTGGTAACCTGCTTGTTGGATTTGCCATTGTGTAAGGTGATGTTGTAGGTAGTGCTTCAGCAGTAGTTGGATTTTTAGTTATTTCACTTATTGGCACTGTGGTTGGTATTATATATCGTGTTGGATCAGTAGTTGGATCTGCAGTTGTTGCAGTCTGAGTTGATGATGTAGATGGTTTAGTAACAACAGAAATTTCATTAGGAGTGCTCTTACTCGTTGCAACTGTAATTGGAGTTGTAGGTTGTTCTGCAGTAATAGTTGTAGCTACAGTTCTTTTACTCGTTGCAACTGTGATTGGAGTTGTAGGTAGTTCTTTAGCTGCAGTTGTTGCAGCCTGAGTTGGTGATGTAGGTAGTTTTTCAGTAGGATTTGTAGCTGCGGTTGTTGCAACTGTGATTGGAATTGTAGGTTGTTCTTCAGCGGCAGTTGGATCTGCAGCCTGAGTTGGTGGTGTAGGTTGTTCTTCAGCAGTAGTTGTAGCAGCAGTTGGATCTGCAGCCTGAGTTGGTGATGTGGATGGTTTAGTAACAACAGAAATTTCATCAGGAGTGCTCTTACTCGTTGCAACTGTAATTGGAGTTGTGGGTTGTTCTGCAGTAATAGTTGTAGCTACAGTTCTTTTACTCGTTGCAACTGTGATTGGAGTTGTAGGTAGTTCTTTAGCTGCAGTTGTTATATCTGAGGTTGGTGCTATAGTAGCTACAGTCGTGCTATAAGCAACATCTTTTGACAGTTGATCGTGGATGATGTTGAGAAAATCATTTAGGTTTTTAATTGTATTTATTGGTGTTATTTTGTGTGTAGGTTTTTTTGTAGCGTGATCTATACGAACAACTATAATATTTCCTTCACTTACTGCAGTAGCAGTGATATCACCACGCTCATTTTCTTCAATGTATAGCTGCTCTATAGGACCTTGAAATTCATAAAAGGGAGGTTCTTCGCCTATATGATTAAGAGAACGTATATGTAATGTGTTTGACTCAAGAAAAGCAAATCTTTTGCTTTGTGCCATATATCGCAAAAAGCTTGTCTTGTTCTTACTCGAAACAAGTTGTGTTTTAAAATCATGGGTAAGCAAATATTTATTTCTCTCAATTCCCTTGCCGCCCTTAATCTTCTTTACTGCTTCTGCTATATCAAATGTAAAAATATTTGTTGTTTCTACTTTGTGATTGTCAACAATTTGCTTGCTTGTTTGTGAGTGAAGTAATGTGTTGCCATTTAATGCAAATTCACTATTTGGGTAATTCAACTTAAATAAATTTCTTTCTATGGTGCCTCTTGTCCCAACTAATGCCTCAAATTCTCCCTTTTTATTTGGTTTTAAGTACCAAGCAACTGCAGCTTGCTCTTTTAGATTATTGGCAGTAACAACTATGCCTCCCTTAGCATCACCTTCAACTAGTGTTACCTTTGGTTGAAAGTAACTATTACCTTCATTTGCAAGGTTTTCGCTATTAATATTTTTCTGTAATTTTGTTGTGCCTAATGGCGTAACTACAGGACTAATGCTTGATAGATTAATTTCATAAGTGTTAACCGATAAACCTTTAATGTATTTTTTTCCTTGTTTATTAGTTGCTTCTTCAGGCAAGACAATTGTAATTTTATCCGTTTCAGGTGAGTGTTTTAGCAATGTAAGGGACACCTGATCCTTAAATTCATCTGAAATACTGAAACCCATATCATATTCGTATGTTTCTGCTGGATATAGTGGTTTGATTAGCAGTTTTACTTTGTTGCTTCCATTGCCATTATTTTCATAGCTCAATCCGTAAATGACGTTATCTCCATGAATAAATGTGCTAGCAACCTGTGCTGGCAATTTCTGTGTGGATGGATAAAAATAATTAAGTAATCTTCTTAACATAGCTATAATTTCTTCAATAAAATACTATTATGGCATAATTAATATGCCAAAGTCAATAACATTAGATTAATAAATTAATATATTCTTTAATTTGAATAGAAAAGAGGCTATAGAGAAAATAAATGAGTATAACATGGTGCCGACTGTCGGACTTGAACTGACAACCTACTGATTACAAGTCAGTTGCTCTACCAATTGAGCTAAGCCGGCGTTAAATGTATTAATAATATATAATTGTTGCTAAACTGTAGTCAACTAATTTTTAAATACTTCATGATTATGAAACAAATTTTCTTCAATGCGAGAAAAAGTTTAGGGCAAAATTTTATTCTCTCAAATACAACGGCAGAAAGAGTAGTTAATTTAGCAGGTGACTTGGCAGGCTTTAATGTTATAGAAATTGGTCCTGGATATGGTTCATTAACCAAAGAAATATTAAAGCGTAATCCAAATTCTTTGCTAGCTGTGGAGAAAGATAGCAGTTTAGTGAAGCAGCACAATCAATTGCTTAGCCAATATCATGATAAGTATAGGATTATAGCAGCAGATGCACTGCATATTACAGAAGGAGAATTAATAGAACATCCAGTAAAATTGATTGCTAACTTGCCTTATAATATTTCGGTGGCATTACTCTTGAAGTGGTTAAGCAACATAAGTTTTTTTACAAATTTAACATTAATATTTCAAAAAGAGGTTGCCGAACGTATTGCAGCACAACCCAATTCTAAAGATTACGGTTATTTGTCGATAATAAGTCAGCTACTGTGTGACGTAAAAGTAGAATTTAATCTTGATCCTCAGGAATTTTTTCCCAAACCAAAGGTTCACTCCTCTGTAATTACGATAAATCCTCTGCCTACTCAAAGGTTTGCAGTAGATCTGAAAGTTTTGACAAAATTAGCGCACTCTGTTTTTGCACAAAGAAGAAAGATGCTAAGAAGCAGCTTAAAAAACGTGGTGGATAATGTGGCAATCGTCCTGGAAAACGCTAATTTAAACGGAAGTGAACGTCCAGAGAATTTAACTATAGAACAGTTTTGTTTACTAGCAAACAATTGTTCTTTCTAAGTTTTATGTCTAATCATGTTGTACAGCAAACTTCAATGCTGCATGTGTGGCTATGGTGCTATTAGCTATTAGCATAATAAAAACTAAAGCGGTAATCGATAATATATGCAATAAGTTTTCAGATTGTATTAATAATTTAAAATATATAAAGGTAGGCATAATCATTGGTAAAACTAAAATTTGTGATACTGCTGATGCTAAGTTACTTTTACCAATTATTAACGCATGTCCAGTGGCTGATATGTTAATTATTATCAAAGTATTAAATAGCAAAGATAATCCTATCGTTATTGAGTATCCAATATTGTGATCTAGAACTATAAAACTGAATATAAAGGAAATCACTGAAATTGGTAATCCAAATAATAACCAATGAGCAAAAATCTTATAGATAATTATGAGTTCAGAGGAAAGTGGCTGTATGAAAAATTGCTCCAATACCCCATCATTGTAGTCAGATGCAAATAAATTGCTTGTAGAAATTTGTAACACAAAAGTAGTACATATCCACATTAATACTAGCATAATTTCTTGTTTATTATTATGATTTTCAAGTGTGAATGATGATAGGCTTAGCATTATAATAAAAAGGCATAGTGTATAGGTTAAACATGCTGCCGTTTTTTTGAGTGCATCAATCATACTATACTTTTAAGTATTTATTATAAATTATAGTGTTTACTGTAATCATGATATAATTTTATGTTTATAAATTATTTAAAATTTATTATTTTATAAGATTTTATTATTTTATTAGCGAGGTAATTATGAATAGAGAATTATTGGGAGTAATGTCAATACAGGATTATGTTCCTTCAGAGAATGAAGAGTATATGAATAAAAAACATTTAGAATACTTTAGTGAAAAGCTACAGTTAATGCTTAATGAATTAGAGCAACAAGCATTGATTGAAGATAGTGACAATGAAAAATTGGCAAAACGTCGGACAGATAAAAAAGAAAAAATTCAAGAAGCATTAGAAAAAATAACGGATGGTACTTATGGCTATTGTGATGAAACAGGGGAGGAAATAGGTATAGGAAGGCTTGAAGCTAACCCACTTGCTCTATATTGCATCGAGGAACAAGAAAGAATAGAAAGAGAAAAAAGTATGTATAATATTGATGACTAACATAGTATATTTTGCAGGAATTTTTTGCAGGAATTTCAAAAAAAAGCTTTTCATTAGAAGTTACAAGTGATAAATTACAAACATGGATTATTAAAATAAGGTTATGTGCTTTAATTTGCCCAACATAAACAAAGAAGGTTATTTATTTATAATCATTTTCTTTGTCGTATCGTGTATAGCGTTTTCCATATCATGGGGACTAGGTGTTACATGTTTATTTCCAACATTATTGTGCATTTATTTTTTCCGCGATCCAACAAGAGCTGTTCCAAGTAATAAGGATCTCATACTAAGCCCTGCTGATGGCGTAATCACATCAATTGAAGAAGTTAGCTATACTTTACCCGGGGAAAATGCAGAAGAGAAAAATTTTACTTGTGTTAGTATATACTTGAGTATTTTGAATGTACATGTAAATCGCATACCAATATCTGGTTCAGTAAAGGATATAAGCTATAAGAAAGGTCGATTTGTATCTGCAATCAGCAATAGATCAAGCAATGAAAATGAAAAACAAATTATTGTAATTCAGTACCAAGAAGGAAAAGAAATTATTGTAGAACAGATAGCTGGATTTGTAGCAAGACGTATTGTCTGCAATTTAAAAGCGTCTCAAGATGTGAAAACCGGTGAAAGATTTGGTATCATAAGGTTTGGCAGTAGAGTTAACATTTTTATTCCTTCTGAAATAAAAGTTAAAGTATCCAAAGGACAAACAATGATAGGTGGTGAAACAGTGATAGCACGCTTAAGTGATGATAATACTGAAGAGACGCCAACTTTTGATGCTATATAATAAATAACAGACTTCTCTGTTTATGGATGAGAACAAAGGAGAGGAACGAAAAGTTCCGTCAGAAGAAACTGAGCTTCGCAAGGAAGCTAATAGACCTCTTTCGAGCCCGATTTATGATGACAGTAGCAGTAAACTATTGCCTATTACTAAATTATTTCCAAATTTTATAACTTTGCTGGGCTTATGTTCCGGTCTGACTTCATTGAAGTTTACATTCAGTGAACAATGGGAATTTGCCATAATTTTCATCATTATTGCAGCAATTATAGATGGAATGGATGGTAGAATAGCGAGAATTCTTAAATCAACTAGTGATTTTGGCGCTCAACTAGATTCCTTTGCCGATTTTCTCAATTTTGGTGCAGCACCTGCATTTCTTTTATATTTTTGGAAGCTAAAAGAAATTAAAGTAATCGGGTGGATGTTAGTGATGATATATGTAATCTGCATGTCAATAAGGCTTGCAAGATTTAACATTTCGCAGCATTTAACCCAACATTACTGGGACAAATTTTTCTTTTCTGGCGTTCCAGCTCCTTTATGTGCTTTACTTTCTTTACTACCAATCATGGTTACTTTTAAATCTCAGGATTTGTTATTTGTAGAGCACTTTTCTAATGTCGGGTATACAGCCTGTTATTTTTTGATTGTTTCACTTTTATCAATAAGTCATATTCCTACTTTTTCGGCAAAATATATTTATATACCTAAGAATTTATCCTACATGTTTGTGTCATTTTTTGGCATATTTATCATATTTTTTATAAGTAAACCATGGGTCACGCTGCCAATTTTAGGTGGAGTATATATACTCACTATTCCAGTAAGCGCCGGAATTTACATATATTTCTCTTATAAAAAGCGTTGATTAACTTTGCAGATAATTTACATAACTGTAGTAAAGTCTTTGTCAAAAGGTTTGAACTGTTGTGTTAACCGTACCATTTCTATTGTATGACCTTTCTTTGATAGCTTTTGCTCTTCTAGACTTTTTATATATTTAGTAAGGGCTGCATTTGTATTGAGTCCATTGGTTACTAGATACTCTCGTGCTTTTTTGATGAATTCCTCTGTGAATACAGTATAATTTTTACCTATATTACCTTTGTCTTGTGCATTAGCTATTACAAAGTGGCTGTCCTGGTCGACATGAATATTTTCTATGTTGCTGCATTCATCTTTCTGAGGATCGTGCTCGAGAGTTACACTGCATCTTAACCCTTTTCCATCTTTGCCATCTTTATCAGAAAGTTGATACATTAGTTGTGCATCTCTGCTAATTACCTTGTCACCTATTCTTCCGGCAACTAGTACAGGACATCGTGTATTTTCTATAACTTTTTTAGGATTAAATTCTAATCCGCAATGTTTGAACCAAAAGTTCAAGAATTTTGCAGGAAGCCACCTCTTAAAAAAATCTCCTATACCGTTGGGAAAGTTACTAGTTGCATCTTTAAGTGAGGTGAAAGAGTTGTTGTGGATTAATGTTAAATAAATGCCTTTTTCTTCAAATCTTTTCAGAACTTCTGCTGCAACTCCTCCTCCGAGAGAGTTAGTATCTAAAATTATATCGTTAGGGTGTATGCCAGACACAAGTAATTTATTAACTATTGCCATGCCAGCTTGGACCGATTCTTCACCGCTTGTGAGAAATTTAAATAGTGATAGGACTTTTTTTCTTTCTAAAAAATATTGAATGAGCTCTTCTTTGTCTTTTAATGATGCATGAGATGTATCATTTGAGTCTGTGTTCAAAAGTCTATCTTTATACATCTTTATCAACTCATCATTACTCATATTTTCTAGCTGATTTTTTATCATATGTGTAACGAATTTTTCCTTGATATAATTAAAAAATATTAAGGTACATGCTATAATGCAAAAGATAGCAGATAAAACTGAAAATATTAACGACAGAGGAACCAGACTAGCAATTAAATGCTGGTTCTGACACGCAAAGTATAATAAAATTGCAAAGAGAGAAAATGATACTGCAAAGCATGCAACAGCTACACCAACAGTTCTTTTTTCTCTCTTGTTTAGTTCCTCTCCAAAGAGTTCTGGATTAACAACTGCATCAAAACCAGGGTAATCAAAATAATGATTGACACTTTCTCCTTTCGGGTCTGTGGATGCGTTTACCTTAATACATGCCAATAGTCCAAAAAAGTTTACTATGTGTTTTTTGTTCTGGTCTAATTTTTCTTTATCGCTATTACAATAATAAATAACCTTCATTTTTGTTAAAATATTAACCTATAACAATATTTTAATATAATTAATTAAAAAATCAAGATAAATTATATGCTGATAATAGATTAAAACCTTACTTCCACTAGAGGAATATTGTTACAACTGTTACTCCCATAATTATCAATAGAGGCACTTAGATAATCTGTATCAAAACGCACAGGTACATCAAACTCGAAGCTTGCAGTGATAATTGCATCTTTCGTCGGTGGTTTTATGAATGTTATCTTGCCAGTAGAGTAATCTACTGAATATTCACTACTTTCTTGATCATTTAAATAGATCTCAACTGTATCACATACGGGCTTTTTAATTATACGCACGTGTTTATCTTTACCACTCACGTAAGTTTTAATCAGTTGAAAAGTTGTTTGTGTGCTATCACCCACACCAATTTCTTGATTAGTCACCGTAAAATCTGACCAGTCCTTAAAACGAAATCCCACAGCTTTACCTCTTCGCGCGCGGAAAAATGTTATCAATTCTAATAATTGTTCATTGGACCTCACTCCATAAGATATGTTATACCTAGTACGAGCATTGGACCAATTGATATTACGCTGTTCGCAACCATTGTGAGTTACGACAATATCGGTAGAAAACTCTGGTCCGCCAGTGGAACCATAAGATATATTTTCTGGAAATCTAACTTCTGTAAATGACATATACCCTCCTATAAAATCATAAATAAAGTAATACTTGAATTTTACTTGAACGCGTAGTTTGATGGCTTACTATACTAGCACTCATTCATGCTGTCAAGACTGTAAAATGTATAAATATTTATTAGACCTCTTTCGAAACTCAATTTTTGATGGCAATTTTGTTGTCGAAGCTGAGCTCCGCTCCTCAAATACACCCAAGTATTCTGCGGTGCTCGCTTGCACTTCTCCTCTCACCATAAATCGGTTTCAAAAGAGGTCTATTATTTAACGCATATATAGTGAATAAATTGTTTTATATACTGATTATCAGTATTTTGTATTTCTTCCACAGTGCCATGAAAGATGATATTTCCTTCATATAATACCGCTATTTTATCAGCTATTCTGAATGCACTGTAGATGTCATGTGTAATGGTAATTATTGTAGGATGAAGATCTTTAGATAATTTTATTATTATTTCATTCACTATGTCTGACATAATTGGATCCAGTCCCGAGGTTGGTTCATCCAAAATAATAATTTCTGGGTTATGTGCAATAGCTCTTGCAAGCGCTACTCTTTTCTTCATACCACCTGATAACTCTATTGGAAACATATCCGCTATGTTTTCCTCTAAGCCAACATCATTCAGTTTTTCTATAGCTAACTGCCTTGCTTCTTTTTTACTAATATTAAAACGTTTTTTGTAATTGAAAGATATATTTTCCCATACTGTAACATAGTCAAATAAGGCAGAATTTTGAAATAAAACCCCAAATTTATTTTTGCTATTTATTTTAATGGATCCTAAGTCTGGTGATAATAAGCCAATAATTGTTTTTGCCAGTACAGACTTCCCACTTCCTGAACCACCAAGTATAACTAGTGATTCACCCTTCGGAATATCTAAATTTAGGTTATTTAATATTGTTTTATCATTAAAAAAGAGACTTAAATTTGATATTGATATTATAGGATCATGCATAAAAAAAAGTAATCATATAATTTGTAAAAATGATCAGTACAGATGATGAAACAACGGTTGATGTGGTGGCTACACCAACTCCTCGAGCACCTTCTTGACAATAATAACCGTAATAACAGCTTGAAATGGAAATTATAATACCAAACACAGTTCCTTTTATCAAGCCAACAATCAAATCATGTGCTTTAAAGGCTTTCACTGTATATTTAACATATATATCAAAATTGTGATTAAATTCCATTGCTGCCGTAATATATCCCCCCAATATTCCTACAAGATCTGCACATATTGTAAATATAGGAAACATTATTATTGATGCTAAGATCCTTGGTGCAATTAAATATTTAAAAGGGTTAATATTTAAAGTTGTTAGAGCATCTATCTGCTCGGTGATGCGCATTGTACCAATTTCAGCGGCAATTGACGATCCGGCTTTTCCTAGCATTATTAAACTGATTAAAACTGGCCCTAATTCTTTGAGAATAGTGATTGTCACAATTTTGGGCACAATTTGCTCTTGATTAATTAATGAACTATTCAAGCTACTTTGCAAAACTATTACTGCTCCTATAAAAATTCCAGTTAACCCGACAATTGGTAGAGAAAAGAAGCCTATCTCTATAATTTGCCTTATGATGTTGTTGAAATAGTATGGTGGTACAAAACAGTGATACAGAGATTTAATAAAAAATATAAATGCGTTACCTAGCTTTAAGAAAAAGTTGATGAAATATTTACCAACTACTCTAATGCTATTGATATTAAAAAAATTCACCTGTTTATCCCAAATAAGATGGCAAAGTGTAACCTAGATAAGTTTTAAGTTCAATAGCGTATTAATGGTAATTTAATCGTTAGTATTATAAATTTAGTATATATGCTAATTTGAGGATAGAGTATGCCTAAGAATAAAAAATCTAAAAAAGTATTACAAACACAGCATGAAAATAAAGGTTACAGTGAGATACCCTATCTACATTGGGCAGCTAAAAAGAATAATGTAAATATGATGAGGGCTCTGTTAGCAACAAGCACGGATGTTGACTCTCGAGATAGACAAGGAGAAACAGCTTTACATTATGCTGCTGGATATGACTGTAAAGAGGCAGTAGAGTTTCTTTTAGCAGCAGGTGCAGACATTGATGCTAAAAATCAATACGATGAAACTCCTTTATATTGTGCTTCGAAGCATTATTGTGTAGAGGTAGTAAAGATTCTATTAGGCAAAGGTGCAGATGCTAGTATTGTAAGTATATACGGATACACCCCCTTACATTGGTGGTCTCTTAGGGGCAATATTAGTATGGTAAGGGCTGTATTAGCAGCAGGTGCAGGTGCGAGTATTAATGTTATAAATAAATATAAAGAAACTGCTTTACATTGGGCTGCTCAGCATGGTCATAAAGGTATAGTAATGATTCTATTAGCGGCAGGGGCGGGTGCAAGTTCTTTATTAAAGAATGATCGAAATAAAACTCCTATAAATTTAGCTAATGGTGGTGAGATAGGTAAGATTATCCAGAATTCAGAAAGTGAATTAAAGAAGATGCGGGAAGAGAAAATTGGCAAGAATAAGATATCGCCTCTTGATATTATACTAGCAAGTGAGGCTAATTTAATACGCTACGCATATGATGCTGAAGTGTATCGATGGTTACAAGGACAATTCGGTTGTTATGATCAATTGTACAAAGATCTGCAGCAAGGCCAATTTGGTTATTATAATGGCTTGATATATGCTCAGTATCAAACCATAAGAAGAATGAATCTAGAGAGAGATGCTAGTGAAGCAATACATTTTCTGGTGCTTGCAGGATGGAAACTGATGGATAAGGATTCCAAAGAAATAGCAATTGCTGATTGTAGCAATATTGAATTAGAAAGATTAATTGCTACAAACATTGATGCTATATATAAAGGTGAAACCACTCCTTTATGTTGGGCTGCTGCAAAAGGTTATAGAGAGGTAGAAAAGTATCTGTTAGAAAAAAGCGCAGAAGTCGCTCAACCTAATATTCAACCTAACACTCAACTAGATGCAACACAAATAGCAGGAGTAGGTAGATATCTATATTAGTAGTGCTTAAATACATCTTAACAGTGTTCTGCTCTAAGTTTAAAAATATGGAAACATTAACGCAATTTTAACTAGAGAATAACTTGACTTTTTTGCAAAAGTATTATAAATTTAGTATATATACTAGTTTGAGGATAGAGTATGCATAGTAATAAAAAGTTCAAAACAGCATCAAAAAGTGCAGGCAACAATAAGGTTGACTATAAAAAATATCCTTTACATCATGCTGCTGAGAATAATCAGGTAGATGTGATGAGGGGCCTACTAAAAAAAGAAGAAGGTAAAGAAGATGTGGATGTTAATGCTGTAGAAGATATAAATAAAGAAACAGCTTTACATTTTGCTGCTAGATGTGGTCATAAAGAGGCAGTAGAATTTCTCTTAACAGCAGGTGCAAATGTTAATGCTAAAAATAAAGATAACGAAACTCCTTTATATTATGCTTCGAAGCATTATTATGTAGAGGTAGCAAATATTCTATTAGAAAAAGGTGCAGATGCTAGTATTGTAAGTACATACGGATACACTCCCTTACATTTCTGGTCTTTTAGAGGTGACGTAGATATGGTCAAGGCTGTATTAGCAGCAGGTGCAGATACAAATATTAGTGCCAAAAATAAATATAATGAAACTCCTTTACATTGGGCTTCTAAGCGTGGCCATAGCGATGTAGTAGAGATTTTATTAGGCAAAGGTGCGGATGTTAATATTGTAAGTATATACGGATACACTCCCTTACATTTCTGGTCTTTTAGAGGCAATATTAATATGGTAAGGGCTGTATTAGCAGCAGGTGCAGGTGCGAGTGTTAATGTTATAAATAAACATAAAGAAACTGCTTTACATTTGGCTTCTAGACGTGGTCATAGCTGTGTAGTAATGATTCTATTAGCAGCAAATGCAAGTTCTTTATTAAAGAATGATCGAAATAAAACTCCTGTGAACTTAGCTAGTAATGATGAGATAGAACGGATTTTTCAGAATGCAGAAATTGAATTGCGGAAGATGCAAAGTGTGAAAATAGGCGAGAGAGGAATATCACCTATTGATATTGTGCTAACAAGTGAGGCTAATTTAACACGCTATGCATATGATGTTGAAGTGTATCGATGGTTACAAGGACAATTCGGTTGTTATGATCAATTGTACAAAGATCTGCAGCAAGGCCAATTTGGTTGTTACAATTGGTTGATATATGCTCAGTATAAAATTATAAGAAGAATGAATCTAGAGAGAGATGCTAGTGAAGTAATACGTTTTTTGAGGTGGAAACCGCTGAATAAAGATTACAAAGAAATAGTAATCGCTGATTATACAAATATTGAGTTAGAAAGATTAATTGCTACAAACATTGATGCTATATATAAAGGTGAAACCACTCCTTTATGTTGGGCTGCTGCAAAAGGTTATAGAGAGGTAGAAAAGTATCTGTTAGAAAAAAGCGCAGAAGTCGCTCAACCTAATATTCAACCTAACACTCAACTAGATGCAACACAAATAGCAGGAGTAAGTAGATATCTATCTTAGTAGTGCTTAAATACATCTTAACAGTGTTCTACTTTAATTTTAAAAGTGTGGGATATTAATACAATTTAAACTAGAAAATACCTTGACTTTTTTGCAAAAGTATTATAAATTTATTATATATGCTAATTTGAGGATAGAGTATGCAAAGTAATAAAAATAACTATATAAAACCTCCTTTACATCAGGCTGCTGAGAATAATGAAGTAGATGTGATGAGGGGTCTATTAAAAAAAGAAGGAGGTGAAGAAGATGTGGATGTTAACGCTGTAGAAGATAGAAATAAAGAAACAGCTCTACATTTTGCCGCTGGATTTGGCCATATAGAGGCAGTAGAGTTTCTCTTAGCAGCAGGTGCAGACATTGATGCTAAAAATAAATATGATGAAACTCCTTTATATTGTGCTTCTCGCGATCATCGTGATTATCAAGGTCATCATATGGAGGTAACAAAGATTCTATTAAACAACGGAGCAGATGCTAAGGTTGTAAGCAAATTCGGATACACCCCTTTACATTGGTGGGCTCGTAGAGGTCATATCGATATTATAAGGGATTTATTAGCAGCAGGTGTAGGTGTTAATGTTGCAAATGACTATGGAGATACTGCTTTACATTGGGCTGCTAAGCGTAGTTATAGAGGTGTGGTGATGATTCTATTAGTAGCAGGTGCAGATCCTTCATTAATGAATAAATATTCTCAAACTCCTATAGACTTAGTGCAGACTCCTGGTATAGAAGAGATTTTTAGGGATGCAGGAACTATATTACAGAAAATGCGGGAAGAAGAAATAGGCAAGAGTGGGATATCACCTTGTGACATTATACTAGCAAATGAGGCTAATTTAATACGTTACGCACATGATGCTGATGTATACCAATGGTTGCAAGGTCAATTTTATTATTATGACCCATTGGAGCAAGGTCCATATGGTGATTATACTGAATTGATATGCTCTCGGTATCAAACTATAAACGGAAGAATATGCATAGCGAATGATGCTAGTAATGTAATCGCTCAACCTAATACTCAACTGGATGCAACACAAACAGCAGGAGGGTCTGGCTTAAGTAAATAGTCATCTTTAGTATGTGATAGTGTATCGATGGTCGTCGATACACTCTTTTACTTCCATTTTAAATTTAAAAATAGGATATTAATTCAACTTAAATTAGAAAATAACTTGACTTCTTAATAAGAATATTATAAAATTAACTATTATATTAATTCAAGGAGAAATTATGCTTTCTTTACATCAAGCTGCTGCAAATGGTCAGCTAGAGGTAGTAAAGTTACTAGTAGAAAATAGTGTAGATGTTAATGTTAGAGGTAAAGGTGGGTGTACTCCTATTATGTATGTTGCCTATAGGGGTTATACAGATATAGTAAAGTTATTAATAAAACAAGGTGCAAAGGTTGATGCTAAAGATGCAAATGGAAATACTCTTATCAAATATGCCGCTTCTGGAGGTCATATGGAGATGATTGAGATGCTTTATAAAGAATATAAAGTTGAGATTAATGTTACGGGTCAATATGGAGATACCTGTGTACACTATGCTGCTAATAATGGCCATGTAGGAATGGTTAAAACACTTTGTAACGAATATGGATTTGATATTAATGCTAGGGATGATAGTGGGTGGACAGCATTTCATTATATTATTATGCGTGAAAAATCTACAGAATCTATTAAAACACTTCTAGAATGTAAAGGAATTGATGTTGATGCTTTATATAAGGGTAAAGATTCTCCACTATACCAAGCTGTTCGAATATTTAAGAGACCAGAGTTTGCAGAACATATTATTCGCTATGTGTTGGAGCACGAGCCAAGAGCAGTAAAACCTGATTACTTAATAGGAGAAAGTTCAACCTATTGGCAGAATTATCAGCAAGAAGTGGCTTCTTCAAGTATTGAACAACCTAGGTAGTGTAGACATTCAAAAAGAAAGGAGTTATAATAACAATTTTTGAGAGA
>OGCD01000017.1_pt1 | contig 14768 bp, 10 predicted proteins | sample 1570121 | NCBI WGS metagenome assembly OGCD01 (sample SAMN03218062, study PRJEB24507) | insect metagenome | isolation source: haemolymph | host: Pentalonia nigronervosa | place: Madagascar | collected 2012-04-30
GGAGTTCAGACGTGTGCTCTTCCGATCTTGTGTTGGGTGTGTTTGGTGGTGGTTGGAAGGTATGAAGCATTATAAAATTCCGGTTAAAGCCAAGAATGAACTTGAAACCTATTTTCAGGATGAATACTGGGCAAGTGGTATCATGGGTTATTTTCCTATGAAAATGGTAGCACTTATTGCTGCTGTGCAGATCTTTTCTTTCATTAAACAGAACAATTCCGAATTTTTAAGCGCTGTGGGAAAAGGAGATTTTAGTTTATTTATTAATTGGCTTGCTGAAAATGTGTATAATGCAAGATGCAGTATTTTTGAAATACTAAAGAAAGTGACAGGTCAGAACTTAGATACTGAATGTTACACTAATTATTTGTCTGAAAAATATAATTTATTTGATGAGTAGATATATGAAATTTATTTGCAAATTGATTAAAAAGCCTTGCAGTTTTTTTGCTGTAAAAAGTTTACTTGCTAGCGATATTGCCATAGACTTAGGTACTGCAAATACTCTGGTTTATCAAAAAAATCAGGGTATAGTATTGGATGAGCCTTCAGTTGTTGCTAGAGTAAAAGAAAAAGGAAGTTATGTGCCATATGCCTTTGGCAAGAGAGCTAAGATGATGCTAGGAAAAACTCCTGGAGAAATAGAGGCTATAAGACCTTTAAAAGATGGAGTTATTGCTGATTTCCAAAGTGCAGAAGAAATGATAAAACACTTTATACGCAGTGCTAATACGAGATTTACTATTAACAAGCCTAACATTATTATATGTGTTCCGTCTGGTTCTACTCCAGTTGAAAGGCGGGCCATACAAGATGCAGCGGAAAGTGCAGGTGCAAACGAAGTGTTTCTTATTGAAGAACCAATGGCTGCAGCTATCGGAGCCGGGCTTCCAGTAACCGAAGCAGAAGGTTCTATGATTGTTGATATAGGTGGTGGTACCACTGAAGTTGCAGTGATTTCCTTGGGTGGAATTGTATATTCACGTTCTGCGAGAGTAGGAGGTGATGTTATGGACGAAGCAATAAGGTCATATATCCGTGAAAACCATAAGCTACTCATAGGAGAAGCAACAGCTGAGAAAATTAAAAAGAGCATAGGTTCAGCTTATATTGCAGAAGAAAGTGATAAAGAAAATATGATGATTAAGGGAAGAGACTTAGTAAGTGGCATGCCAAAAGAAATGCTTTTATCAGGACATCAAGTGGCAGAAAGTTTAGCAGAACCTGTAAATCAGATAATCTCTGCGATTAAAATGGCATTAGAGAGCACTCCTCCTGAGCTTTCTTCTGATATAGTGGATAGAGGAATAGTCTTATCTGGCGGTGGTGGATTATTGCGTAACTTAGGAAAAATAATCAGCGAGACAACAAAACTTCCCGTACGCGTTGCTGCTGACCCGCTATGCTGTGTTGCTTTAGGTAGTGGCAAAGTGCTTGAAAACATGGATGATTTTGGGCACATTTTATTTAAACAGGATTGAAGAAAAGGTTATAATAAAGATTTGTAAGACACTCTTTTGCTGGTAAATCTTGAGAGTAAAAATATGGAAACTGATATAGTAATAATAGGTGCAGGACCCATTGGAATATTCACTGCCTTCCAGGCGGGTATGCTGAATATGAAATGTCACATAATAGATATTCTAAATCAAGCGGGGGGGCAATGTACTGCGCTTTATCCAGAAAAACCAATATACGATATACCCGGTTACCCTGTCATTACTGCTCAAAGACTCATTGAACAACTTGTAGCACAAGCTTCCCCATTTGAACCAGTTTATCACTTTGGTCAAAAAGTAGAGAAGATTTTGAATAATAGACCTACAGAAATCGAGTATCAAGAGGAGTTTAACAATGGTAAAGATCTTGCTGTGATAACTAGCAATGGCACAAAGATAAAATGTAAAGCTGTTATCATTGCTGCAGGCAATGGAATATTTGAACCCAATCGTCCACCTTTAGATGGTATATTAGAATATGAAAATAAATCTGTGTTTTATAGTGTAAGTAAAATTTCTCATTTTAAAGATAAAACTGTAGTCATTGCAGGAGGTGGTGATTCTGCAGTCGATTGGGCAATAGAGCTTTCCAAGGTAACAAAGAAAATTTATGTTATACATAGAAGAAAAGAATTTCGCTGTGCTCCAGAAACTAGAAATAAACTAGACTTATTGCTAAACACTGGAAAAATAGAGGTAGTAGTGCCATATCAATTAGATAGTCTAGTTGGAAATAACGGGCAACTAAAAGCAGTAATAACTAAACATATTACAACCAAAGAAGAAAAAGAAATACCATCCGATTTCCTACTGCCATTTTTTGGTTTAGCAATGAATCTTGGTCCAATTAGTGATTGGAATATACAACTAGAGCATCATCGCATAGCTGTTGATCCTGCAACTTTAAAAACCAGTAGGGATAGAGTATATGCGATTGGTGACATAGCCACCTATCCAGGTAAATTAAAGTTAATATTGAATGGCTTTGCTGAAAGTGCCATGGCTTGTTACAATATATACGAAGTAATTTATAACTCTCCAGTCAATTTTCAATACTCAACTGCAAAAGGAGTTCATGGTAAAAGTAATTAATAGATTTACTATTTCCTAAAAAAAGCTTACAGGATCAACATCCACTGTCACGGTTATGGTTGACATTAAGTGACATTTTTTCATCCAATCCTTAAAATTCTTTTGCACAAATAAACTATTCTTATTGTGTATCTTTAGTAATACTCTATACCTATACTTGTTATTTAAAAAGCTTATAGCTGCTGGTGATGGACCAAAAATTTCTAGCTCTTCACAGCACGGAATGTTCTTTACTACTTCACTTGCTGCCTTTTGCGTTGCAATTTGATTTTTTCCAGAGATAATAAGCGCTATCAATCTGCTAAATGGTGGCATTCTGGCCTTGCGTCTTGATTCAAGCTCAATTTCATAAAATAGATCCCGCTTTTGATGCTGTAGCGCTTTGATGATGGCACTTTCAGGGTTATTGGTTTGCACTATTACCGTTCCTTTCTCATTGAATCTTCCCGATCTACCAGAAACTTGATGTAGTAATTGATATGTCTTTTCTGCCGCTCTTAAATCAGAATTCTCTAAACTTAAATCTGCATTTATTACTCCAACTAAAGTTAATTTAGGAAAATTATGTCCCTTAGCAATTATTTGTGTACCAATTATAATGTTCACTTCTTCTTTTAATACTAAATCAATAATGTTATTAACCGATTTTTGATCACTGCTGATAATTGCAGTTTTTGCATTTGGTATTAATTGAACCATTTCTTCAAGCAGTTTTTCAATTCCTATACCATAAAGAAATAACGATCCCTCACTTGTGCAATTAGTACATTTTTTTTGCAGTGTTAATTGATAAGAGCAATGGTGACAGAGGAGTAAGTTTTTTTTCTTGTGATATGTGAGCCAAACAGCACAATGCAAGCAGGAAATTTTGTATCCACACTTTTTGCATACTGCCAGTTGCGCATATCCTCGGCGGTTTAAAAAAAGCATTACCTGCTGTTTTTTTTCTATAGTCTGTTTAATACATTCAAAAAGCTCAGTTGAAATCCATTGTCTGCTATTTCTCATATCCACAACTTTGATTTCTGGCAACTCTGCATTACCAAACCGTTTAGTCAATTTTACATGATTGTAGTTGTTGCGTTTGATGTGATAAACAGTTTCAAGTAGTGGAGTTGCTGATGATAAAATAATCGGTATATTCTCAATTTTTGCTAAAATTATAGCCATGTCTCTAGCATTGTATATAATTCCCTGTTCCTGCTTAAAAGATGAATCATGTTCTTCATCGAGAATAACTAATTTTAAATTTTTATAAGGCAAAAAAAGTGCCGACCTTGCTCCTATAATCACTTGCGCACTGCCATGTGCTATACTCAGCCAGTTATTTCGACGAGTTTTTTCAGTAAGACCAGAATGCCACTCTGTTATATCGCTAGATATTCGTGAACGAATACGATTTACTAGTTGCGATGTTAAAACGATTTCAGGTAGAAGTATAAGAACCTGAGCATCATTTTCGTTTTTGATCAATTCTGTAATCACAGAGAGGTACACTTCCGTTTTGCCAGAACCTGTTTCTCCATCAAGTACAGTCACTGAATACCTGCCCAAATCTCTGATTATTCTATCACTTGCTGCCTGCTGTTCATTATTTAATTGACAATTTATTTCACTTACCTTCTTTTCTTGTTTTGTGTGAGTCAACTTGTCTAGGTTATTTACCTTCAGCACCCCACCCATTATCACTTTCGCAAGCATACCAATTGGGATCAAATTATAATGTGAAATCCACTCTGCAAATGTCTTTAACTTTTGCCTAACACTTGGTAAATCTATCCTTTGTTCAATAGATTTCAGCTCTCGATCAATTTTCTTGCTGTATTGCCAAACTATACCTATCAGACGCTTGTTGCCAAACGGTACTATAACATAATCTCCAATTGAAATTTCCACATTTTCTTCCACTGTATATGAAAATAACTGGTTGATCGGTAGTGCTAACAATACATTAATTACTTTTGTCATGGTCCATTGAGTTTATCATTGTTTTGGTAACAGGGCCACCTCATGAAAAAAACTGAGAGAGGATATGGTCTAAAATAGAAGATTCTCATTGCGTAATCGCTTAGAGGAATATTAATTTGTTGACTAATTAATTTAATTAATTTATTAATTATTATATATTAATCATATTTACTATGCCTAGTAGCAATAAAAAAGAATATAAAATAAAAGATTTACCTGCCTTCTTTGATGGTATATCCGAAAAAATCAGCGAAGTGTTCTCTGATGAAGCAATTAAGATTAGCACTATTTGTTCCAAAAACATTGGCAACGAAAAACAAGAATTTTCTTTTAAGCTTGTGCTTTTAAATGAAGGTCAACACGGTGCAGTTCGAACCAAAATACGCTCTTTGGTTAAATTCTTTAAAATATGTTTAAAAGAATTAACTAAAGAATACAAAGAACTTATTGAAGAATATGAAAAATTAACCGAGAAATATAAAATATCACAAAAAGACAGAGAATTAATCAAGGAGTATAAGGTATTAAAAAGAGACAAAAAATTAATCGAGAAGTATACAGAATTCATTGAAAAACACAAAGAATCAATTAAGAGATATATAGAATTCATGAAAGAATATAAAAAATTAACTAAGAAATATAATATATCAAAAAAAGACAAAGAATTAATCGAGAAGTATATCAAGCATGATATCACCATATATCAATTTAATGGACCTCCTTCGGAATCGATAAAACGCATTCCAGTTGCAGCTATTTCACGGGGAATAACAATAAAACTACAAGTGGATGTTAACGATATGAATTTGGATAACTTGAACAAAATGGTATCGTTTTTAGATGAAAAATTACATTCGGCAACTGAAACTCATTCAACAACACCTGTAAATGAGGGAGCTCTAACTGATACCCAAGTTAATGCAAGTACTGTGCAAAGAAATGTAGATGCTATCTTAGATTCTAAAGCCAATAAGAAGAAATTAACAGAAGCTGAGCTGCACATAATGCAAGCAGAAAATGATGCTAGAATAGCTCTCATCAGTATAGATTTTGATCCACAAGAAGAGACATTAGATGCAATATTTATTGAAATTGTCCGTGGATACACAACACAGTACGAGAAATGGGTCAAGGAACAGGCTGAGGAACAGACCAAGGAACCAATTGAGGAAGTGTTCAATAGTATATTTGATTCAGTATTTGATATTGTTTACTTGCAAGATAAAACATTAGATAAAATAAAAGAACCAAATGAAAAGAAATTAGAATTACTAAAGAAGTTGGGAGCTACTGATGAAGCGCCGGGAGACGAAAAATATTTTCAGACAGCAGTGTATAACAAGTACGAGAAATTGCATAACCCTACACAACCTGAATCTGATCGTCCATTCAAATCACCATTAAGAAATATATTTTCTTCAAAAGACACTTATTTCTATTTATTTGCAACAACAATATCTACATCAGCTCTTTGCCTATTGCACTTTACTGCATTAGGGAAATCAGTTATGTCAGAAGAAAGTACTGGATTAATATTAAATACAGCACTACTCATATTAATAGCTATGTGTATTATAGGTCTAGCTTACGTTGCATATTCTGAATATACTGTAGAATCTGTTGAGCAGGTAGGTACAAGTAATTTACAAGAAAGGTAGATGTTTAAAGGAATAATCACAAATATCGGGACCATAATTAATACCAATCCTGATCAAATTTTTTATATCAAAACAGAAAGTAGACCTCTTTCGAAACCGATTTGTGGTAAGAAATTTTTAGGAGAAGAGCAAGCGAGCACCGCAGAATACTTGGATGTATTTGAGGAGCGTAGATCAGCTTCGACAACAAAATTGCCATCAGAAATTGAGTTTCAAAAGAGGTCTAGTCTATCTTCTATAAATATGGGAGATTCTATTGCTTGTGCTGGTGTATGTTTGACTATCGTTGATATAATTGATGATGTGTTCGCAGCTCAAGTGTCCAAGGAAACTTTGAAAGTCACAAATTTAAATACGTGGAAAATAGGTACAAAAATAAACTTAGAGCAAGCCACTAAGCTTAATGATAGAATTGATGGACATTTAGTGCAGGGTCATATTGATGGAATAGTAAGGATTTTAATGATCAATCAAAACTTGAGTTCTCATGAAATAAAGCTGTTATGTCCACATGAATTAACTAAATTTATAGCAAAAAAAGGCTCTGTAACTCTAGACGGGGTTTCCCTCACTGTAAATTCAATTATTAATCAAGAATTCACAGTTAATATAATTCCCTACACATGGAAAAATACAACTTTTCAGTACAGTAAAGTTAATGATTTTCTTAACCTTGAAGTTGATATTATTGCTAGATATTTAGATCGACTGTTGCAGAATTAATTTTACAATTTATAATTATCATATCTCAAAAATCATATGGGTGTAAAAATATGCTTTTCGACAGTCTAGTTATTTTTATTGTTGTTTTATGCACAATAATCTCCGTAATGCGAGGATTTATAAAAGAAATATGTGCATTAATGTTGTTACTTTTATCAATCTTTCTCACGGTAAATCATTACGATTTTTTCACTGTAAATTATAGTAAATATCTTGATTCTAAAGTTACAATTAATATATTATCTACAATTTCTGTATTCATTATACTGAACCTTGTGTTTATGATAATAAATAACTGGATAATGTACATATTGTCACCAGTAAGGTTAGGTTTTATGGATAGAGCTACTGGTATGTTTCTTGGTGCATTGAAAGGAATAATGTTCTCTTATGTGCTATTTTTTGCTGTGTATTTATATTGCCATGTAACATCAGATGAAGATAAAACAGAAGAAGTGCTACCTATTTGGATAATAAATTCACATTCTTATCAGGTTTTATTTTCCACAGCAGAGGAGACCATTGATGCATATGTACCAGAGCAACTGATATTAAAAATAAAAGAGATTGGCCAAGAAATAAACGTAGATAAAAAAGATTAGCCAATGCTCTGCGTTTTATACAGAACAAGGGCAAAGTATAACCCTTATTGTTTTGTTGCATATCTCTCAAAAAAAACAACATACTAAATCCTTATCACCACTTTTTGGGACCATGCACCTGCGGTACTTTCCTTATAAATAAAGAGGTCTATTGAAACTTTTTTTATAGGTTAAAGTTAGAGGAAATTTGCTCAGCAGCCAACAAAACTATGTAGGTAAAGTGAAAAATTAAAGGAGTTATTTTTTTTAATTTGCGCTATACTTGTATGTATTTTATGCCTAATGTATGACTAATTTGAAAAACAACTCCTGTCTTTATAGCGAAAACGTAGAATTTATTGAGGAAATATATCAACAGTACCTTCAAGATGATAAATCAATAGGGGAAGATTGGTATGGAATTTTCTCGGGTGATGTAGAGAATAACAACACAGCGACTTCTTGTAATACACAAAGTATAAAGGCAGATAATTTAATTGCAGAATTAGCAAATTTCTTCAGATCTTATGGACACTTTTTTGCAGATTTAAATCCTTTATCATCAAGTGAAAATCAACCAATAGATTACAAAAAATATTCTGACCTACAAGATATAGATTTAAACAAATCAATAGATCTTAATGGGCTGTTTAATAAAGGAGAAGTAACTGTTGGTGAGTTTATTTCTACACTAAAGGGAATCTATTGCAAGAATATCGGCTTTGAATTTATGCATATTTCTTCTTACGAGGAAAGAGCATGGCTACAAGATAAAATTGAAAACCAGAACTATAAACTCAGCTCACAAAATAAAAAAGAAATATTGCAGCATTTAATTGAATCTGAAATGTTTGAGCAATTTCTCCATATGAAGTTTCCTGGATATAAGCGTTTTTCCATAGAGGGAGGGGAATCAACTATTGTTGCAATTGAAAAGATCATTAATGATTCTGTTTCTTTTGGTATTGAAGAAATAGTGCTTGGCATGGCTCATCGTGGTCGTCTGAACGTTTTAACTAAAGTTGTAGGAAAAGAATACTCTGCAATGCTGTCTGAATTTCAGGGTAATCTTGCATACCCAGCTGACCTTGATGTTTCTGGTGATGTAAAATATCACCTCGGTTATTCTGCTGATAGAATACTTTCTGATGGTAAAAAAGTGCATTTGAGTCTGTGTTATAATCCATCTCACCTAGAAGCAGTAAATCCAGTGTTAGCAGGAAGAGTGCGGGCAAAGCAACATAAAAAGTCTGTGCTTGGAATATCGATACATGGTGATGCCGCTTTTATTGGTCAAGGAGTTGTTGCTGAAACCTTATCCTTTAGCAATATTGAGGGTTATAAGGTAGGCGGAATTTTGCATATAGTAATTAATAATCAAGTTGGATTTACGGCTAATCCTTGTTGTGCAAGGTCTTCTTTTTATTGCACTGATATAGCTAAATCCATAGAAGCTCCAGTGTTTCATGTTAATGGAGATAATTCAGAAGCTGTAAGTTTTGCTGCGAGCCTGGCAATGGAGTATAGACAGAAGTTCAAAAAGGATGTGGTAATTGATATAGTATGCTACAGAAAATATGGTCATAATGAAGGTGATGAACCTAATTTTACTCAGCCATTGATGTACAAATTGATATCACAACACAAAACTCCAGGAAAGTTATATGAAGAAAAATTGATTGAAGATGGAATAGTGAATAAGGATGAAATAAGCAGGCTACGTAATGAATTTAGAGCGAAGTTAGATAAAAGTCTTGCTGAGTCAGTAAATTTCGTTCCTAAACAAGCTGATTGGTTTGGTGGAATATGGTCTAAATTAAGAAGAGCAAAGTTAAATGATCTTAATGAGTATTACACAGATTCTGGTGTTTCAAAGGATGCATTAAAGAAATTAGGTGTACACATAAATAGCAATATTCCTGATAATTTTAACATCAATAATAAGGTGAAAAAAATACTTGATAGTAGATTAGAAAGTATTAATTCGGAGAGTAACATTGATTGGGCAACAGCTGAAAGTCTTGCGTTTGGATCACTATTAACTGAAGGGATAGAAGTGCGTTTATCAGGTCAAGATTCTGGGAGAGGAACTTTTTCACAGCGTCACGCAAGACTCATTGATCAAATAACGGGGGAGACATTTATTCCATTAAATAATATCAATGAAAAACAAGCTTATTTTGAAGTCATAGATAGTTCTTTATCAGAATATGCAGTGATGGGTTTTGAGTATGGTTACAGTTTAGATTCTCCATATTCACTAGTACTTTGGGAAGGGCAATTTGGTGATTTTGCAAATGGTGCTCAGATTATGATTGATCAGTTTATTTCATCTGCAGAAACAAAATGGTTGCGTTCAAGTGGGTTAGTTTTGTTGTTACCTCATGGTTATGAAGGTCAGGGACCTGAACACAGCTCTGCTCGTATAGAACGGTTCTTGCAACTGTGTGCAGAAGATAACATGCAGGTAGTTAATTGTTCTACTCCGGCAAACTATTTTCATGCTTTACGTAGGCAGATCCATAGGGATTTTCGCAAGCCTCTGGTGGTATTTACACCAAAATCTTTATTGCGTCATAAAAAAGCAGTTTCTGATTTATCTGACTTTGAGGGAAAATTTCTTGCAGTGATTCCAGAGTATAGAAAAGGTTTAGTTTCAGACAATAAAATACGCAAAGTTGTGATATGTAGTGGCAAAGTCTACTATGACATATGCGAATCTCAGAAGGCGGATGATATAGCTGTAATACGGCTTGAGCAATTTTATCCGTTTCCAGCTGATAAACTTGCTTATGAACTAAATAAATACAAAAATGCAGAAGTGATATGGTGCCAAGAAGAGCCAAAAAATATGGGAGGATGGTTCTTTGTTAATGTGTTAATAGAAGAGGTGCTATCTAGCTTAGATATTCAAGCTAAAAGACCTAAATGCGTCTCAAGACCTGCATCTGCATCTCCTGCATGTGGTTATGCCAATATTCATGCTAAGCAACAACAGGAAATTCTTAATATAACTCATATGAATTAAATTGAGAAAGATTGAAAGCAAAGTAATGGAAAAATGGCAATAAAGAAATAGAGCTCTTTCGAAACCGATTTATGGTAAGAGGAGAAGTGCAGGCAAGCACCGTAGAATACTTGGATGTATTTGAGGAGCGTAGCTCAGCTTCGGCAACAAAATTGCCGTCAGAAATAGGTTTTGCAAGAGGTCTGTTGCCTATTTCCTCTGGGGTTTATGCAGCTCTCCAAAATCGGAATTTACAGCTTTTTGATTATATATACTATACCAACAATTTATTATTTTTTTTATATCTTCGCATTTGGTTTCCCAACCTATACTAATTCTAATTGAGCACTCTGCTTGCTCTTTTGTAGCTCCCATAGCAAGTAATACATAAGAAGGTTCAATCTTTCCAGAAGAACATGCAGATCCATTACTAACAGCAATGTTGTTTAAATCAAAATTCATAAGCTGCACGTCATTTTTCACTCCTGGCATATAGATGCAGCTAGTGTTTGGCAATCTCTCAGAGTTTTTGCCAAATATGTTAGTAAGATTTGGTAGTTCATGTTCTAATTGGTCGCGTAAAACTTCTATTTCCTTCATTTTTACCAAGAGTTCTGGAATATTGTGCAGTGCTGCAGAGAGACCCGCAATTGCAACGATGTTCTCTGTACCTCCACGCAGTCCTTTTTCTTGTCCCCCACCAAAAATTATTGGCTTTATTGCCAATTTCTTGTCAAATATTAGTACCCCACTACCTACCATGCCACCAAATTTGTGAGCAGATAAGGTTAATAAATCCACTCCCAGGTCTTCCATATTTACATTAATTTTTCCAACACTTTGAGCAGCGTCAGTATGACATACTGCACCAAATTTATGGACTATTTCGGTTATTCTCTTGATTGGTTGTATTACTCCAGTTTCGTTATTTGCCATCATTATTGAAACTAGTATTTTGTTCCCTTGAAGTTTATTTAGGATTTTTTCTAACTCTACAAGATCAACAACTCCGTTTTTATTGACAGGTATTATGTGTGGGTTACGTGCAGAATTAAGAATAGAGGGATGTTCTATTGCTGAAATGACGTGCTGATATTCTTTCATTCCTGCTATAACAAGATTATTTGCTTCAGTTGCAGAAGAAGTAAAAACTATCTCTTTATCGTCCGGCACACCAATAAAACTGCGTACATTATCTCTTGCATCTTGGAGAACTTTTCTTGCTTCTTGACCCCTCCTGTGCAGCGAAGATGGATTAAATGTTTGCAGTGACAGGACTTTCAGTATGCTTTCTTTTACGTTTTTACCAATCGGAGTAGTTGCATTATAATCAGCATACACATAACTACTACCTTTGCTTCTGTCACTCAACATACTTTTTATTATTTAGGAGATTACCGTTATCACATTGTAACTTTGCAAGAATCAAAATGGTAAAATATATTGCGGGTACAGTCAAATTAATATATAATTAATATATACAACATATACGGATTTTATAAGTCACGTTGTATGCCATTTGTAAAGCAAATTTTTAATTAGGGGATAAAACATGGTAGAAGTTTTTTTGAATAATACAACGGAGAAAATAGAAGGTGAGTATCATCAAAGTAAAGATGTAAATGCACCAGTTGCACTAGTTTTACATCATCACCCACAATATGGCGGAAATATGACCCACAAGATGGTACACAATACATATACTGCTTTTGTTAATAATAACTTTTCTGTGTTGAAGATTAATTTTCGTGGTGTAGGAAAATCAACAGGTACTTTTGATAAAGGCATAGGAGAATTAATTGATGCTGCAGTGGCAATTGACTGGCTTCAGGAGCATAACTCTAGCAATGTTCCAATCTGGATTGCAGGTTTTTCTTTTGGAGCGTGGATAGCTATGCAATTAACAATGCGTCGTCCAGAAATAGTGGGTTTTGTAGCTATTTCTCCTCCAGCAACTACTTATGATTTCTCATTTCTCTCACCCTGTCCAGTTCCTGGTCTTATAATACAAGGTGATAATGATACTCTTTCAGAGGAAGATGACATAGCATGTTTAATTACAAGAGTAACAAATTCAATAAGAAGTAAATATATGCAATATTATATAGTGGGTGATACTAATCATTTCTTACGAAATAAAGAGGAAGAAGCAATGCAAATTATAGATGATTATATTAAGTTGCGTTTAAATAATACTTCTTATCAAAATAGTTATAGTAATGTAATATCTAAGAAAATACAGGAGTATGCTTAAATTTTTTTTGGTAAGAAAATGAAAAAAGGTTTCATTATGTTTCAAAAGTCATTATTTTTTATTTTAGTTGCCCTTATGTTGTCAGGGTGTTTTCTGAATAAGCCACGCAGATTAAAAAGTCCGTGTATAAGAAGCAATGAAAGTACTTCATGTGAGTTATCACCTGTTAACGATCACTGGTTAAGCAAGTATAAAACCAATTAAAGTTTCTGCTTAAAAAATTTAGATTATAGTCCATTGGGTTTTTTTATGATACAATCTGTATGCATGAAAATAAAAATATGCTACTAGACATTGAAAAGCACAGCGTAGCAAATGCATCTTGGCAGTTACAAGAAGCAAATCAAAGAGAGGTGTTAACTCTTATGCAAAGATTTGACTTGCCAGAGATATTAGCAAGGATATTAGTTACTCGTGGTATTAATGTAGAAAGTGTAAACAATTTTCTATATCCACTGCTTAGGTTATCATTACCTGATCCTTTTCATTTGCTTGATATGGATAAAGCTGTTGCTCGTATAATAAAAACAATAAATAACAGGGAAAATATTGCTATATTCGGTGATTATGATGTTGATGGTGCAACATCATCATCCTTGATTAGCAGATATTTTACAGAAATTGGCATACATTCTACGATTTATATTCCAGACCGTATTGATGAAGGCTATGGACTCAATACGGATGCTTTGTTACAACTAAAAAGAAAAGGGACAGACCTCTGTATTTCTGTTGATTGTGGTACGCTTGCATATCAACCAATAGAGGATGCAAAAAACTTTGATCTTGATATTATAGTTATTGACCATCACATCGGCACAGAGAAATTGCCTAGTGCTATAGCAATTGTTAATCCAAATCGTCTTGATGAAAATTCCCCCTACAATAATCTTGCTGCAGTTGGGGTATCGTTTCTGCTTATTGTTGCTCTCAATAAAAACTTGCGTGAACAGGGATTTTTTGCCAATAAAAATGAACCAGATTTATTTGATCTACTAGATCTAGTTGCCCTTGGAACCGTATGTGATGTGATGCAGATTACTGGCTTGAATAGAGCATTTGTTTCACAAGGATTAAAGGTGATGTCGACGAGAAAAAATGTTGGCTTACGTGTTTTATTTGATGCTTTGGGGATACTAGAAAAACCAAGCGTTTCTCGATTAGGATTCAGCATAGGACCATGTATAAATGCTGGAGGACGAATAGGGGAGGCATCATTAGGGGCAAGATTACTTTCTACAAGCAGTGAAGAAGAAGCACATACAATTGCACTAAAATTAATAAACTTAAATAATGCAAGGAAAACGTTGGAAAATGAAGCTCTAGCGGAAGCTATAACGCAGGCTGAGAAATCTGTTAAATCAAACGCAAAGTTTATTATGGTGAGCAGCAATTGGCACCAGGGCATAATTGGTATTATTGCATCAAGATTGAAGGAGCAATTTCATTTGCCAACAATAGTGATATCTTTGAGTAATGGGATAGGGAAAGCGAGTTGTAGGTCAATTTCTGGGGTTGATATTGGTGCAGCAGTACTTTCTGCAAAATTTATGAATTTGATTATTGAAGGTGGTGGCCATAGCATGGCAGCAGGATTTTCTGTTGAAGAGCATAAAATAAATGACTTATATGATTTTTTTACCGAGAGATTTGCAGATTCCATCAACGAAAAAACTTTAAAAATTGATGGGATAATTACAGTTAAGTCAATAAATTTATCTTTGTGGAATCAATTACAACGCTTAGAACCATTCGGAGTTGGCAATCCAGAGCCGAGATTTATTATTCATGGAGTAAGAATAACAAAACCAGAAATTATAGGTACGGATCATATAAAGTGCTTTATCACTGATGAAAATGCTATGGTAAGGGCTATTGCTTTTCGTTCTGCAGGCACTAAACTTGGTCTTGCTATTATGCAGAATAATATTAAGACCAAGTTTAGTGCCTGCAGAACGAAAACCAACCCCAAACACACCCAACACA
>OGCD01000018.1_pt1 | contig 14652 bp, 7 predicted proteins | sample 1570121 | NCBI WGS metagenome assembly OGCD01 (sample SAMN03218062, study PRJEB24507) | insect metagenome | isolation source: haemolymph | host: Pentalonia nigronervosa | place: Madagascar | collected 2012-04-30
TGTGTTGGGTGTGTTTGGTTTTTTGGTGGGGATAAAAGTTGGATTAGGATTACATATATAATGTTTTCTAGATAGCATGTTATAATACTTTTAAATGTAAAGAAATGGTTATTAATTTTTCTACGCAAATAAAAATGTACTATTTTTATTTTATATAAAAATATGATTTAGATTAATACTTTTAACATAAGTTAAAGTTGTTTTCAACAATAACTATTGAAAATAGTTAATATTTTCATTTTTTTATAGATATTATCAAAATATATTGTTTTTATGTTTATTTTAAAGCAATAAAAAGTAAAACTATATTAGGAAAAAAAATGGAAAAAATTATTGAAAAAATCATATATGCTTCTCGTTGGCTAATGTTTCCGGTATATATTGGTTTATCATTTGGATTCATATTGTTAACATTAAAATTTTTTCAGCAAATAGTGTTTGTAATTCCAGATATTTTATCTATGTCCGAGTCAGGTCTTGTATTAGTTGTTTTGTCGTTAATTGATATTGCTTTAGTAGGGGGTCTTTTAGTTATGGTGATGTTCTCAGGTTATGAAAATTTTATTTCTAAAATGGATATAGATAATCATCAAAAAAGATTAGAATGGATGGGTACAATGGATGTTAACTCTATTAAAAATAAAGTTGCATCTTCGATAGTTGCAATATCTTCAGTACATCTTTTACGTCTTTTTATGGAAGCAGAAAGGTTACTAGATAATAAAATTATATTATGCGTTATAATTCATTTAACATTTGTATTATCTGCATTTGGAATGGCGTATATTGATAAAATGAGTAAAAAAAATAAACGTCTTATTAAGAAATAAAATAGTAAAATAAAAAAAATAAGTTTTATTTGAAATAGGAAAAAATTAATGTTATTTTATAAAAAAAGAAGTTTTAAGAAAATAATATTTTTATTTTATAAGTATGCTCTTAGTGTCTAGAAAAAATTATATACATAATCGCAATCCATTTTTTACTCCGCCAGATAATAAGATAAAAAAATCTACATTTGTTTGTTACGCAATGAAAAAAGCGTCAGAAATAGATGTGGCAAGAAGTAATTTGAATTGTACCCTAGTGCCTATAGATCCTAAAACTGGGACTGTTTTACCCCGTTTTAGACGATTAAATGCACATCGAGCATCAGCTATGCGTGCTATAGTTCTTGCAATGTTGTATCATTTTGATATTCATTCTAATTTAGTTAATGCCTCTATTGAAGAATTAGCAGACGAATGCGGATTATCTACTTTTTCAAATTCAGGAAATAAATCCATTACTCGAGTTTCGAGACTAATAAATGAATTTTTAGAACCAATGGGTTTTGTAAAATGTAAAAAAAAAATAAGGAATGCATCAAATCACTATATTTCTAAACAAATATTTTTAACACCGATGTTTTTTATGTTATTAAATATTTCTCAATCAACAATAAATAGTTATTTACGTAAATCTAAAAAATTGTCTTCTACTATGAGAAAAAAAAAGTTGTTTATCTCTTTTTCGGATATTAAAATTATATCTGAGTTGGATGAAAAATCGGCTAAAAATAAACTTTTAAATGTATTAATTAATTATTATACAGCTCATGAATTAACTAAAATAGGTCCCCAAGGACTTAGAAAAAAAATAGATATTGAATATAATAATTTATGTAAATTATATAAAAAGAAATAATATAATAAAATTATACAAAAATTTTCATAAGATGTTAAGTATTGCTCAATGTCTTATGAATTTTTTTTGTATAATTTATTGTTTTCGTAAGAATATTTTATTACCATGAGAAAATTTTATGAATTCTAAAGTTATAATTCTTGATACAACATTACGTGATGGTGAACAAGCGCTTCAGGCTAGTTTAAATGTTGAAGAAAAATTACAAATTGCATTAGCGTTAGAAAAAACAGGAGTAGATGTTATAGAAGTCGGTTTTCCTATTTCATCACCTGGTGATTTTAAATCAATTCAAACTATATCTAAAAAAATTAAAAATAGTCGAATATGCAGTTTAGCACGTTGTATAGAAAAAGATATCGATATTGCAGCTACAGCTATGTCACATTCTAAAAATTTTCGAATTCACATTTTTTTAGCTACGTCAGAGTTACATATAAAGTCAAAATTAAAAAAAAAATTTGATGAAGTCATAAATATGGCTGTCCATTCTGTTAAACACTCGCTTCGTTATACAGATGATGTTGAATTTTCTTGCGAAGATGCTACTAGAACCAATATAGATAATTTATGCTTTTTTGTTGAAAAATTAATTAGCGCAGGTGTTAAAACAATAAACATACCTGATACTGTAGGCTATTCTCTCCCTAATGAATTGACGTATATAATTAAAAATTTATTTAATCGCGTGCCCAATATTCATAAGGCAATAATCTCAGTACATTGCCATGATGATCTGGGTATGGCTGTAGGGAATTCAATATCTGCAATACAAGCAGGTGCGAGACAGGTAGAGGGGACAATTAATGGAATAGGTGAACGTGCAGGTAATACAGCATTAGAAGAAATAATAATGGCTATAAAGGTTAGAAAAAATATTTTAGGAGTATCAACTAATATAAAACATAAAGAAATTTATCGTACCAGCCAAATTATTAGTAAAATCTGTAACATGCCTATTCCGTATAATAAGGCCATTGTTGGAAAAAATGCATTTTCTCATTCTTCAGGTATTCATCAAGACGGTGTGATCAAGAATAGAAAAAATTACGAAATAATGACACCAAAAAGTGTAGGAATTAAACAAGAAAGGTTTAATTTGACATCTCGATCTGGAAGATCTGCGATCAATTATTACATGACTAAAATGGGTTATAAAACAACTGATTATAATATAGATAAGTTATATTTCGATTTTTTAAAATTAGCTGATCATAAGGGGCAAATATTTGATTATGATTTAGAATCGTTAGCATTTGCAGGTAAAAAACAAAAAATTTTATTTTTTCATTTAAATTTTTTTAGTATTCAAATGGTTGCAAAAAATTTATCTACTGCATCTGTAGAATTATCATGTGGTAAAAAAATATACATAGAATCTGCTACGACGAAAAATGGTCCTATATGTGCAATATATCAAGCTTTGAAAAAAATTACAAATTTTCCAGTAATTTTAAAAAAATTTCAGTTATTCTCTAAAGAACGAGGAGCCAAAAAATTAGATCAAGTGAATATTTTAGTTGAATATAAAAAACGTAAATTTTATGGAGTAGGTATAGATACTGATGTAATTTCATCTTCAGTGCAAGCAATGATTAATGTTTTAAATGATATTTGGAAAACAGAACAAGTCAAGCAGTCTAAAAATTTTTAAAAATGAGTAAATATTTTCCATATATATTTAAAATTTATAATATGTAAAATATTTAGTATTGTTTTATCATTAAACATTTTTTAGTTTTTTATTTTTAAGGAGAAATGTTTTATATGAAAAAAAAATATTGTATTGCAGTGTTACCTGGTGATGGTATAGGACCTGAAGTTATGCAGGAATCCTATAAAATTTTAAATATTTTAAAACAACATTTTTTATTGCCTTTGGAAATTAAGGAATTTGATATTGGAGGAGTTGCAATTGATAAAACAGGTGCTGCCTTACCTGAAAAAACACTGGTAGGTTGTAAGCATTCCGATGCAATTTTATTGGGTTCAGTAGGAGGTGAAAAATGGAATTCATTACCTGTAGAACAACGTCCCGAACGAGCAGGATTATTAGCATTAAGACAACATTTCGATCTTTTTGCTAATTTAAGACCTGCAAAATTATTTTCTGAGTTAAAAAATTTATCTCCTTTAAGAAAAGATATCACATTACATGGATTTGATATATTATGCGTTCGAGAATTAACAGGAGGTATTTACTTTGGAAAACCGAGGGAGTTATTGAAAGATTGTCATTCTTCGTCTGAAAATTATGCTTTAAATACTGCTATATATCATGAAAATGAAATTTCTCGTATTGCTCATATAGCTTTTGAGTTAGCGCGTACTAGAAAATCAAAAGTTTGTTCTATAGATAAAGCAAACGTTCTTGAGATTTCCCTTTTTTGGCGTGAAATTGTTAAAAAAGTTTCTAAACAATATCCAGATGTAACTCTTTCTCATTTATATATTGATAATGCTGTTATGCAGATTATTAAAAACCCTCATCAATTTGATGTTTTATTATGCTCCAATCTATTTGGAGATATTGTTTCTGATGCATGTGCTATGATTACAGGATCAATAGGTATGTTGCCTTCTGCAAGCTGGAACAAAAATAGATTTGGTTTATACGAGCCAGCTGGAGGGTCAGCTCCTGATCTCGCAGGTAAAAACATTGCTAATCCTATAGCACAAATTCTTTCTGTTTCAATGTTAGTTCGATATGGTATGAATTTAACAGAAATAGCAGATAAAATTGATACGTCTGTTGTTCAAGCATTAAAACATGGCTATAGAACTCAAGATATATCTGATCATGAAAAATATGTAAAAACAAATGAAATGGGAGACATTATTTCTAATTTTTTAATAAATGGTGAAAATGCATGAAAAAAACACTATATGAAAAAATATATGATTTGCATATTGTACATAAAAATACAAATAAAACATCTATTTTATATATAGATTTACATTTGTTGCATGAAGTTACGTCACCGCAAGCATTTAGCGCGCTTCGAGAAAAACAAAGACAGGTAAGACAGCCTAAAAAAACATTTGCTACTATGGACCATAATGTTTCAACGAAAACTAAAGATTTTAATCAATCTAATAGTATGGCAAAAATACAAATGTTAGAATTAATCAAAAATTGTAAACAGTTTAATATACCATTGTACAATTTAGAAAGTGTAAACCAGGGCATAGTGCATGTTATAGGGCCTGAAAAGGGGATGACATTACCAGGCATGACAATTGTGTGTGGCGACTCTCACACGTCCACTCATGGTGCTTTTGGTGCATTAGCATTCGGCATTGGTACCTCTGAAGTCGAACATGTACTTGCTACACAGACTTTACGACAACAACGTTTAAAAACTATGCAAATAAAAATTATAGGACATCAAAGTGATTTTATTACAGCAAAAGATATAATTTTATATGTTATTGGTAAATTAGGTGCGTCAATAGGTACTGGATATGTGATTGAGTTTTGTGGAAATGTAATAAAAAAAATGAGCATGGAAGGTAGAATGACGATTTGTAATATGGCAATTGAAATGGGGGCAAAATCTGGATTAATTGCACCTGATGATATTACTTATACTTATTTAAAGGGTAAAACGTATTCACCATATGGAAAGTTTTGGAACGAATCAATAAAATTTTGGGATACCCTAAAAACAGATAGAGGAGCATTGTTTGATAAAAAATATGTTGTTGATATATCCAATATTAGCCCTCAGATTACCTGGGGTACAAATCTTAATCAAGTAATATCAATCGATGAAAAAATTCCAGATTTAACTTCATACAAAAACTTTTCTGAAAGAAATTTGGCCAAATCTGCATGTGAATACATGGGTTTAAAACCTAATACTTATTTAACAAATATTGTTGTTGATTGGGTTTTTATTGGATCTTGTACAAATGGTAGAATTGAAGATTTAAGACTTGCTGCTAAAATACTTAAAAATAAAAAAATTTCTAAAAATGTTAGGGCAATCGTTGTACCAGGGTCAGGAGTTGTTAAAAAAGAAGCTGAAAATGAAGGTTTAGATAAAATTTTTATTGAGGCAGGTTTTGAATGGCGACACCCTGGATGTTCAATGTGTTTAGGAATGAATGGAGATCAATTAAATCATGGTGAACGTTGTGCTTCTACTAGTAATCGTAATTTTGAAGGCCGTCAGGGGAGGGGGGGTAGAACACATTTAGTTAGTCCTATCATGGCTGCTGCTGCGGCTGTTCATGGATACTTTTCTGATGTCCGAACTTTTATAAATGTAAAAAACACATAAATTGAGATCGATAAAATGTTTAAAAATGGAAAATCTATTATAGGTACCATTGCCCCCCTAAATGTATCTAATATAGATACAGATATTATTATCCCAAAACAATTTTTACAAGTGATAGATAAAAGGGGGTTAGGGAAATATTTATTTCATAATTGGCGTTATCTTGATAAAAATCAATTAGTAATTAATGAAGAATTTATCCTAAATAAAGAAATTTACAGACATTCTAATATTTTATTGACAGGAGAAAATTTTGGGTGTGGTTCATCTAGGGAGCATGCTGTTTGGTCCCTTTTAGACTATGGTTTTAGAGTAATAATTGCACCTAGTTTTTCAGATATTTTTTATAATAATAGCTTTATTAATAAATTGTTTCTAATCACTTTAAAATGCACAGAAATTACATTTCTCTTTGAGTATATATCTAAAAATCCTAAAATTAATGCTCAGATTGATTTATCTAAAAATAAAATTACAATTCATCAGTTAAAATTTTTTTTTCGTTTAGACGATTTTTATCGCTCATGTTTATTAGATGATTTAGATAATGTTGATTTGACTTTAAAACATTCTAAATCAATTCAAGAGTATGAAAAAAACATATCAAATTTTTTATTAAAGAGATTAGAATTTGAATCTTAGTTAATAATTTTTGTATTTTTTAAAATCGTGAAATTTTTTTTAAATTTCACGATTTTTTTTATATGTTATTTATCTTTTTAATTTTATTTTTAAATACTGTTTTTTTGCATTTATTTTATAGAAAGCATCTAATAAAAAAATAAAATGCATTTATTAATTTTTTGCGTGAATAAAAATACACCTTTTTAAAAAAAAGTTGTTTTATAACACGTATACATTTTGTAGTGGTTATTAAAGAGAAAAAAAGAGGGATAATGGGGCAGATAGACAAATTTTAATAATAGCTTTCCTATAAAAATATTTATTTTAAATATTTTTTTATTTTCTGTTATATTTGTTATTTGCTATTTTGCGTAAATAATAATAACTAATATTAACTTGTTTTTTTAATCCTCTGGGGCCCATCCTTGTTAATTCATTAATAGAATATTTGGTTAACAGAGCTCGAAGTATTGTTTGTCTAGCTTGGTTTTCATCTAACGAAATCAAACGTTGTGCTTCTTTCTTTTTTTTATGAAAAGCATGTTCAGATATTCTATATTTTAAAATGTTCTCAATGTGAATATTTTTTAGACGTATTTTAGCATCAGTAATAGTAATCGGTTTTAGTCCCTTATTGATTAAATTTTTATTAATCCAACCTAATTGTTGTTTTTTAGCGTTTTCAAGTTTTTTTTGCGAAATATCAAACAACATAAAAAATGATTACACTTACTCCATTATTTTTTATGTTGTTTGATATTTCGCAAAAAAAACTTGAAAACGCTAAAAAACAACAATTAGGTTGGATTAATAAAAATTTAATCAATAAGGGACTAAAACCGATTACTATTACTGATGCTAAAATACGTCTAAAAAATATTCACATTGAGAACATTTTAAAATATAGAATATCTGAACATGCTTTTCATAAAAAAAAGAAAGAAGCACAACGTTTGATTTCGTTAGATGAAAACCAAGCTAGACAAACAATACTTCGAGCTCTGTTAACCAAATATTCTATTAATGAATTAACAAGGATGGGCCCCAGAGGATTAAAAAAACAAGTTAATATTAGTTATTATTATTTACGCAAAATAGCAAATAACAAATATAACAGAAAATAAAAAAATATTTAAAATAAATATTTTTATAGGAAAGCTATTATTAAAATTTGTCTATCTGCCCCATTATCCCTCTTTTTTTCTCTTTAATAACCACTACAAAATGTATACGTGTTATAAAACAACTTTTTTTTAAAAAGGTGTATTTTTATTCACGCAAAAAATTAATAAATGCATTTTATTTTTTTATTAGATGCTTTCTATAAAATAAATGCAAAAAAACAGTATTTAAAAATAAAATTAAAAAGATAAATAACATATAAAAAAAATCGTGAAATTTAAAAAAAATTTCACGATTTTAAAAAATACAAAAATTATTAACTAAGATTCAAATTCTAATCTCTTTAATAAAAAATTTGATATGTTTTTTTCATACTCTTGAATTGATTTAGAATGTTTTAAAGTCAAATCAACATTATCTAAATCATCTAATAAACATGAGCGATAAAAATCGTCTAAACGAAAAAAAAATTTTAACTGATGAATTGTAATTTTATTTTTAGATAAATCAATCTGAGCATTAATTTTAGGATTTTTAGATATATACTCAAAGAGAAATGTAATTTCTGTGCATTTTAAAGTGATTAGAAACAATTTATTAATAAAGCTATTATTATAAAAAATATCTGAAAAACTAGGTGCAATTATTACTCTAAAACCATAGTCTAAAAGGGACCAAACAGCATGCTCCCTAGATGAACCACACCCAAAATTTTCTCCTGTCAATAAAATATTAGAATGTCTGTAAATTTCTTTATTTAGGATAAATTCTTCATTAATTACTAATTGATTTTTATCAAGATAACGCCAATTATGAAATAAATATTTCCCTAACCCCCTTTTATCTATCACTTGTAAAAATTGTTTTGGGATAATAATATCTGTATCTATATTAGATACATTTAGGGGGGCAATGGTACCTATAATAGATTTTCCATTTTTAAACATTTTATCGATCTCAATTTATGTGTTTTTTACATTTATAAAAGTTCGGACATCAGAAAAGTATCCATGAACAGCCGCAGCAGCAGCCATGATAGGACTAACTAAATGTGTTCTACCCCCCCTCCCCTGACGGCCTTCAAAATTACGATTACTAGTAGAAGCACAACGTTCACCATGATTTAATTGATCTCCATTCATTCCTAAACACATTGAACATCCAGGGTGTCGCCATTCAAAACCTGCCTCAATAAAAATTTTATCTAAACCTTCATTTTCAGCTTCTTTTTTAACAACTCCTGACCCTGGTACAACGATTGCCCTAACATTTTTAGAAATTTTTTTATTTTTAAGTATTTTAGCAGCAAGTCTTAAATCTTCAATTCTACCATTTGTACAAGATCCAATAAAAACCCAATCAACAACAATATTTGTTAAATAAGTATTAGGTTTTAAACCCATGTATTCACATGCAGATTTGGCCAAATTTCTTTCAGAAAAGTTTTTGTATGAAGTTAAATCTGGAATTTTTTCATCGATTGATATTACTTGATTAAGATTTGTACCCCAGGTAATCTGAGGGCTAATATTGGATATATCAACAACATATTTTTTATCAAACAATGCTCCTCTATCTGTTTTTAGGGTATCCCAAAATTTTATTGATTCGTTCCAAAACTTTCCATATGGTGAATACGTTTTACCCTTTAAATAAGTATAAGTAATATCATCAGGTGCAATTAATCCAGATTTTGCCCCCATTTCAATTGCCATATTACAAATCGTCATTCTACCTTCCATGCTCATTTTTTTTATTACATTTCCACAAAACTCAATCACATATCCAGTACCTATTGACGCACCTAATTTACCAATAACATATAAAATTATATCTTTTGCTGTAATAAAATCACTTTGATGTCCTATAATTTTTATTTGCATAGTTTTTAAACGTTGTTGTCGTAAAGTCTGTGTAGCAAGTACATGTTCGACTTCAGAGGTACCAATGCCGAATGCTAATGCACCAAAAGCACCATGAGTGGACGTGTGAGAGTCGCCACACACAATTGTCATGCCTGGTAATGTCATCCCCTTTTCAGGCCCTATAACATGCACTATGCCCTGGTTTACACTTTCTAAATTGTACAATGGTATATTAAACTGTTTACAATTTTTGATTAATTCTAACATTTGTATTTTTGCCATACTATTAGATTGATTAAAATCTTTAGTTTTCGTTGAAACATTATGGTCCATAGTAGCAAATGTTTTTTTAGGCTGTCTTACCTGTCTTTGTTTTTCTCGAAGCGCGCTAAATGCTTGCGGTGACGTAACTTCATGCAACAAATGTAAATCTATATATAAAATAGATGTTTTATTTGTATTTTTATGTACAATATGCAAATCATATATTTTTTCATATAGTGTTTTTTTCATGCATTTTCACCATTTATTAAAAAATTAGAAATAATGTCTCCCATTTCATTTGTTTTTACATATTTTTCATGATCAGATATATCTTGAGTTCTATAGCCATGTTTTAATGCTTGAACAACAGACGTATCAATTTTATCTGCTATTTCTGTTAAATTCATACCATATCGAACTAACATTGAAACAGAAAGAATTTGTGCTATAGGATTAGCAATGTTTTTACCTGCGAGATCAGGAGCTGACCCTCCAGCTGGCTCGTATAAACCAAATCTATTTTTGTTCCAGCTTGCAGAAGGCAACATACCTATTGATCCTGTAATCATAGCACATGCATCAGAAACAATATCTCCAAATAGATTGGAGCATAATAAAACATCAAATTGATGAGGGTTTTTAATAATCTGCATAACAGCATTATCAATATATAAATGAGAAAGAGTTACATCTGGATATTGTTTAGAAACTTTTTTAACAATTTCACGCCAAAAAAGGGAAATCTCAAGAACGTTTGCTTTATCTATAGAACAAACTTTTGATTTTCTAGTACGCGCTAACTCAAAAGCTATATGAGCAATACGAGAAATTTCATTTTCATGATATATAGCAGTATTTAAAGCATAATTTTCAGACGAAGAATGACAATCTTTCAATAACTCCCTCGGTTTTCCAAAGTAAATACCTCCTGTTAATTCTCGAACGCATAATATATCAAATCCATGTAATGTGATATCTTTTCTTAAAGGAGATAAATTTTTTAACTCAGAAAATAATTTTGCAGGTCTTAAATTAGCAAAAAGATCGAAATGTTGTCTTAATGCTAATAATCCTGCTCGTTCGGGACGTTGTTCTACAGGTAATGAATTCCATTTTTCACCTCCTACTGAACCCAATAAAATTGCATCGGAATGCTTACAACCTACCAGTGTTTTTTCAGGTAAGGCAGCACCTGTTTTATCAATTGCAACTCCTCCAATATCAAATTCCTTAATTTCCAAAGGCAATAAAAAATGTTGTTTTAAAATATTTAAAATTTTATAGGATTCCTGCATAACTTCAGGTCCTATACCATCACCAGGTAACACTGCAATACAATATTTTTTTTTCATATAAAACATTTCTCCTTAAAAATAAAAAACTAAAAAATGTTTAATGATAAAACAATACTAAATATTTTACATATTATAAATTTTAAATATATATGGAAAATATTTACTCATTTTTAAAAATTTTTAGACTGCTTGACTTGTTCTGTTTTCCAAATATCATTTAAAACATTAATCATTGCTTGCACTGAAGATGAAATTACATCAGTATCTATACCTACTCCATAAAATTTACGTTTTTTATATTCAACTAAAATATTCACTTGATCTAATTTTTTGGCTCCTCGTTCTTTAGAGAATAACTGAAATTTTTTTAAAATTACTGGAAAATTTGTAATTTTTTTCAAAGCTTGATATATTGCACATATAGGACCATTTTTCGTCGTAGCAGATTCTATGTATATTTTTTTACCACATGATAATTCTACAGATGCAGTAGATAAATTTTTTGCAACCATTTGAATACTAAAAAAATTTAAATGAAAAAATAAAATTTTTTGTTTTTTACCTGCAAATGCTAACGATTCTAAATCATAATCAAATATTTGCCCCTTATGATCAGCTAATTTTAAAAAATCGAAATATAACTTATCTATATTATAATCAGTTGTTTTATAACCCATTTTAGTCATGTAATAATTGATCGCAGATCTTCCAGATCGAGATGTCAAATTAAACCTTTCTTGTTTAATTCCTACACTTTTTGGTGTCATTATTTCGTAATTTTTTCTATTCTTGATCACACCGTCTTGATGAATACCTGAAGAATGAGAAAATGCATTTTTTCCAACAATGGCCTTATTATACGGAATAGGCATGTTACAGATTTTACTAATAATTTGGCTGGTACGATAAATTTCTTTATGTTTTATATTAGTTGATACTCCTAAAATATTTTTTCTAACCTTTATAGCCATTATTATTTCTTCTAATGCTGTATTACCTGCACGTTCACCTATTCCATTAATTGTCCCCTCTACCTGTCTCGCACCTGCTTGTATTGCAGATATTGAATTCCCTACAGCCATACCCAGATCATCATGGCAATGTACTGAGATTATTGCCTTATGAATATTGGGCACGCGATTAAATAAATTTTTAATTATATACGTCAATTCATTAGGGAGAGAATAGCCTACAGTATCAGGTATGTTTATTGTTTTAACACCTGCGCTAATTAATTTTTCAACAAAAAAGCATAAATTATCTATATTGGTTCTAGTAGCATCTTCGCAAGAAAATTCAACATCATCTGTATAACGAAGCGAGTGTTTAACAGAATGGACAGCCATATTTATGACTTCATCAAATTTTTTTTTTAATTTTGACTTTATATGTAACTCTGACGTAGCTAAAAAAATGTGAATTCGAAAATTTTTAGAATGTGACATAGCTGTAGCTGCAATATCGATATCTTTTTCTATACAACGTGCTAAACTGCATATTCGACTATTTTTAATTTTTTTAGATATAGTTTGAATTGATTTAAAATCACCAGGTGATGAAATAGGAAAACCGACTTCTATAACATCTACTCCTGTTTTTTCTAACGCTAATGCAATTTGTAATTTTTCTTCAACATTTAAACTAGCCTGAAGCGCTTGTTCACCATCACGTAATGTTGTATCAAGAATTATAACTTTAGAATTCATAAAATTTTCTCATGGTAATAAAATATTCTTACGAAAACAATAAATTATACAAAAAAAATTCATAAGACATTGAGCAATACTTAACATCTTATGAAAATTTTTGTATAATTTTATTATATTATTTCTTTTTATATAATTTACATAAATTATTATATTCAATATCTATTTTTTTTCTAAGTCCTTGGGGACCTATTTTAGTTAATTCATGAGCTGTATAATAATTAATTAATACATTTAAAAGTTTATTTTTAGCCGATTTTTCATCCAACTCAGATATAATTTTAATATCCGAAAAAGAGATAAACAACTTTTTTTTTCTCATAGTAGAAGACAATTTTTTAGATTTACGTAAATAACTATTTATTGTTGATTGAGAAATATTTAATAACATAAAAAACATCGGTGTTAAAAATATTTGTTTAGAAATATAGTGATTTGATGCATTCCTTATTTTTTTTTTACATTTTACAAAACCCATTGGTTCTAAAAATTCATTTATTAGTCTCGAAACTCGAGTAATGGATTTATTTCCTGAATTTGAAAAAGTAGATAATCCGCATTCGTCTGCTAATTCTTCAATAGAGGCATTAACTAAATTAGAATGAATATCAAAATGATACAACATTGCAAGAACTATAGCACGCATAGCTGATGCTCGATGTGCATTTAATCGTCTAAAACGGGGTAAAACAGTCCCAGTTTTAGGATCTATAGGCACTAGGGTACAATTCAAATTACTTCTTGCCACATCTATTTCTGACGCTTTTTTCATTGCGTAACAAACAAATGTAGATTTTTTTATCTTATTATCTGGCGGAGTAAAAAATGGATTGCGATTATGTATATAATTTTTTCTAGACACTAAGAGCATACTTATAAAATAAAAATATTATTTTCTTAAAACTTCTTTTTTTATAAAATAACATTAATTTTTTCCTATTTCAAATAAAACTTATTTTTTTTATTTTACTATTTTATTTCTTAATAAGACGTTTATTTTTTTTACTCATTTTATCAATATACGCCATTCCAAATGCAGATAATACAAATGTTAAATGAATTATAACGCATAATATAATTTTATTATCTAGTAACCTTTCTGCTTCCATAAAAAGACGTAAAAGATGTACTGAAGATATTGCAACTATCGAAGATGCAACTTTATTTTTAATAGAGTTAACATCCATTGTACCCATCCATTCTAATCTTTTTTGATGATTATCTATATCCATTTTAGAAATAAAATTTTCATAACCTGAGAACATCACCATAACTAAAAGACCCCCTACTAAAGCAATATCAATTAACGACAAAACAACTAATACAAGACCTGACTCGGACATAGATAAAATATCTGGAATTACAAACACTATTTGCTGAAAAAATTTTAATGTTAACAATATGAATCCAAATGATAAACCAATATATACCGGAAACATTAGCCAACGAGAAGCATATATGATTTTTTCAATAATTTTTTCCATTTTTTTTCCTAATATAGTTTTACTTTTTATTGCTTTAAAATAAACATAAAAACAATATATTTTGATAATATCTATAAAAAAATGAAAATATTAACTATTTTCAATAGTTATTGTTGAAAACAACTTTAACTTATGTTAAAAGTATTAATCTAAATCATATTTTTATATAAAATAAAAATAGTACATTTTTATTTGCGTAGAAAAATTAATAACCATTTCTTTACATTTAAAAGTATTATAACATGCTATCTAGAAAACATTATATATGTAATCCTAATCCAACTTTTATCCCCACCAAAAAACCAAACACACCCAACACA
>OGCD01000019.1_pt1 | contig 14639 bp, 14 predicted proteins | sample 1570121 | NCBI WGS metagenome assembly OGCD01 (sample SAMN03218062, study PRJEB24507) | insect metagenome | isolation source: haemolymph | host: Pentalonia nigronervosa | place: Madagascar | collected 2012-04-30
TTTATATAATTTAAAATATAACCAACTACATTGATTATGGTGTTAGTGCCAGTATTGTAGTGTTGAACGTAATATCTATTGACATATAAAATTGTTAATACCTAGAGCATTTGGTGATATCCTTCTTTTGATAGCTGTGCATGGACGATCGGTTTTGTCAAAACATCGACACCATTCATAAGGGCTTACAAAAATGTCACTAAAAAATGAATATTTAGAATTAAATTAATTTTTCAAAACATATTTATATGAAATTCATACCCATCAGTATCACAAGTATCTAAGAAAGGTTTAATGCACATTTCATTTTTATCATGTTCTAAATCATAAAGTTCTTGTAATGACAATTTCCCATCTGAATCCAAATCCAGATGTTGGTACATCCAACGAACTTCCCACTTGCATCCATTGATGAATTTTACAGCTACAAAATATTTCAAAATTAAATACAAAGTACTTAATAAAATTAAAATTAATTTGAATTGTTTCAAGTGTAACAAATAGAATAGTTTAATAAAATATATGTTTTGCGTTGTCTAGGGATAATTCATGAACTAAACATACGAGATAGGGATTACATTGTCATTAAACGCGTGTAGAGATAAGCAATAGTTGAATCAATAAATCTATCACAAATTACAATTTTCCCCTCTTTAAGGGCTGGTAGTATTAACTTTTTCATATGCTCGCATCTTGTTGAAACAAATAACAAAAGCTCAGAAATAGGGTCAATATCATTTACCAACAGAACATTTCTGATCTTTTCTGCAAAATCAGTGCCACCTGGTTCTCTAGTTAAGACTACACTATTTTCACCATAAATTTGTCTAAAATAATCTGCAAGCAGCTTAGACTGTGTTGTTTTACCAGAACCGTCTATTCCTTCAAAAGTTATGAACATAAATTTTTACAATTATAAAATTTTAGTATATATAGAAATCGTTTGACACTTAAGTAATCAAAGCATAAATTATACATATATCCTATTAAACTTAAACTCATGGTCGCTCTTAATACACCCCAAGGAAACTTTGACTTTATCGCAAAAAATTTTGATCTTTTAGGGGTTGATAATGAATACTACACCTTAGATAAGTGCCGTGGAAAAAATGGGTTAATTGTTATGTTTATATGTAATCACTGTCCTTACGTGCAGTCAATTATTAGCAATTTAGTAAGTGTTATAGATCTCTTAAAAAAAGATTATCAGGTAAATACCGTTGCAATCATGCCTAATGATGTGAGTGAATATCCTGAAGATTCTTATGAAAACATGATCAACTTTGCTAGAGAAAATAGATTCACTTTTCCATATTTAATTGATAGCACTCAGGAAGTAGCTAAAGAGTATGGAGCTGTATGTACTCCTGACTTTTTTGGTTTTAATTCTAGCTTAAATCTTTGCTATCGTGGGCGCTTTAATGATGCAAAAAAAGATAAATCTTATAATTCTGCAGCTCAAGATAGTGATTTGTTCCAAGCTATGAAATTTGTTGCCGAAACTGGAAACCCACCAGACAATCAAAAGTCGAGTATCGGCTGTTCAATTAAATGGTCTAATTCTGAAGGTTGAATATTATGGATCACCATTTGTTTGATATTATAATCGTACTTTCTGCCGCTGTACTTATAGTAATGGCATTTTGGACGATGAACATTAGTCCAGTGCTTGGTTATTTTGTTGCAGGGGCAATCATTGGTTCTCATGGATTGAATCTAATACATTCAGTTGAAGCAATGAATAGCTTTGCAAATTTTGGTGTGGTTTTTCTGTTATTTGTAATAGGTCTTGAGCTAACATTTGAGCGATTAATTGCCATGCGTATTCACGTATTTGGTTTTGGTTCCTTGCAAGTAATAGTAACAATGGTAGTAATATGGTGTATTGCTCTTGCTTTTGGAGTAGATGCAAAGGTAGCAGCAATAATCGGTGGAGGTCTTGCATTATCTTCAACAGCAATTGTATTGCAGGTTCTGCAAGAAAAAGGCAATCAAGCAACTCAGGTTGGCCGATTATCAATAGCAGTACTTTTATTACAAGATTTTGCAGTAGTGCCATTAATGGTATTGGTACCTCTACTTGCTGGGAATGCTCAACACAGTCTTATAAGTTCATTGGCAGGATCACTAGTACAAGCAACTATTGCATTAGTATTGATATTTATAACTGGCAGGTTGTTATTTAGGCCTATATTTTCAGTTATTGCTAAAATGGAAAGCAATGAAATATTTATAGCAACAACACTTTTGATAATTCTAGGGGCAGCTTATACTACTGAACATTTTAAGCTATCAATGGAATTAGGAGCATTTGTTGCTGGGTTACTAGTTGCAGAAACAGAACATAGGCTTTCAGTAGAACATGCAATCTTACCGTTTAAGGATTTATTTCTTGGCTTATTTTTTATGACTGTTGGCATGTCCATAGATATAAAATTTCTGCTGAATAATTTACCTCTAATTGCCTTAATATCTATGATCCTTATCGGCGTAAAGACATCTATCATATATACCTTATGTAGATTTTTTGGGTTCAAAGGTGTACCTGCTATACAAGCTGGTTTGCTACTTGCACAAGGTGGTGAATTTGCGTTTATTCTGCTTCGGTTGGCAAGTGAGCTTCATGCGTTGCCAAGTGAAATTGCTCAGTTGCTTATGATAGTAACCACCGTGACAATGGCTTTTACCCCTCTTTTATCTTGTTTGGGAGACTGGATAGCAAGTTTATCGAATAGAGAAAGAGTCCTTTTGGATGATGAAGCAGTAGCCACAGATACACAAGATCTTCATAATCATGTAATCGTTGCTGGTTTTAGCCGAGTTGGTCACATGGTAACAAAGATGCTCACTGCTGAGCATTTAAGTTATGTTGTTGTAGACATTCAATCACAAATAGTCAAGGAAGGAAAGATAGATGGCTTTCCTATATATCTTGGAGATAGTACAAGACCAGAAATTTTAAAATCAGTAGGTATAGAAAGAGCTCAAACTTTAGTAATTGCAATAAAAAATGAAGTTACAATAAAAAAAATCACCTCTTTAGTTGCAGTAAGTTTTCCACATGTAAATATTATAATACGTCTCCCAGATTTAAATAATGTAGAAGTATATAATAACCTGGGAGTCAGTAAAATTATTCCTGAAACATATGAAGTTGGATTACAATTAGGTGCAGCAGCATTGAGTTTAAGCGGCATCAGTGAGGGAGGAGTTACATCTTTAAAAAATAGGTTCAGAAAAAACAATTATAGTATGTTAAAAGAGCTTGAGGATGAATAACTATACCTTAACATATAGAACTATGTAAAAGAATGCCTATAACTTGAGTTTTTAAATAATTTAAAAAAGTTATCAGTAGTTATTTCTGCAACCTCATTAGGTGACTTATTCCACAGCTTTGCTAAACAATCTACTACGTATTTTACCATAGCAGGTTCGTTTTTTTTGCCTCTATACGGCTCAGGGGATAAGTAAGGTGAATCTGTTTCAACTAAAACATACTCATGTGGAACATCCCTTGCAATTTCTCTCAACAGGTTAGCATTTTTAAAGGTGATTATTCCAGAAAATGAGATATACAACCCGAGATCTATTGCTTGGTAAGCAAGTTCTTTAGAAGAAGCAAAGCAGTGCATTACTCCATCAAAATCACCCTTTTTTATTTCTGATTTTAATACATCAATTATCTCATTATCAGCATTTCTGGTATGAATAACCAAAGGCAATTCTGTTATTCTTGCAGCTTCTATATGTGACAAAAAACTTTTTTTTTGATTATCTTTATTGTCAGATTTATAAAAATCCAACCCAGTTTCACCTATGCTAATTACTTTTTGGTCCTTAGTAAGCTCAATTAATTTCTCAACCTCTATACATTCACCTCTTTCTATAGTAGCATCCAGTGGGTGTATACCAATAGATGAGTAAACTGCTTCATGAGATGAAGAAATTTTTAATAATCTGGGAACATCATCCAAACTTACACATATATTGTGCAAAACTTTTACGTCATTACGTTCTGCTCTTGACATTACTTCCGATATTTCATCATCGGAAAAATAAATCAAATGGCAATGAGAATCTACTATCATACTTTTTGTCGCAGTTTCTATTATAGAAGAAAATTCTTTCGTGACTATTTTATAAACCTCTTTTTTAAATGATATAGCGTTAGCAACTATATCATCTATACTTTGCCAACACCACTCTTTAAATTCTGGATGGTCGGTATAATTAACGTTGATATCTTCATCACTTCCCAAAAACTTCATTAAGAACCATATTTGTTTTTGCCCAGAATATTTTCCATTCCAATGCGCTGGTATCCATTCTTTCGGCAAGTCATAGTTTATCCAATCTTTACTTTTGGCTATGATCTCCACTTTATCAGTACCGACCTCTTCTAATAGTTCACGCAATGCAGCTTGTGCTAATTCTTCTCCATCATCAACCCCCCCTTGAGGCATCTGCCAATAAGCATCACTATCAAAGCGTTTTCCGGTAAAAATATGTCCTTGCCTGTTAAATAACATTATACCAACACAAGGACGATATTCTTTCTTTTGTTTTATCATCTCTGCTTCTCATGTCCTCTATTTGAGCTTGTTACTATAGAAGTTACACCTGATTTTTTGCTTTCTTCTATTCCTTCTACAATCTTCCTTGCAACTTCTTTTGCACTTAAGTCTGAGTTATCAATTTCAAGAGCACCAGAAGGTACAAATAGCTTTTTTCCCTCAGTACTTTTCACATACTCAGGATCAGTAATTTTACCATGTCTACCTTGTAACTGAATGCGCTTTTCTAGCTCTTCCTTACTACAGTGAAGAACTACATACAAAATTTTCATTCCCGTTTTTTCACTAAAATCTACTACTGAATTAAATACCTCTTGGTCATGTTTCTCTCCTTCCACTAACTCATTTGTAAATATATAGTGTTTTGATTTTTTATAACATACTGCTAGTATCGCCAATAAATCTTTTCTGACTATAAGAATCTTCTCCCATAAATCATCAGGAACATCAGTAGTACAAGGATCAGCAATATCAAATATAATGTTATTAAACAGGTTATTATCCACTATCACTGCATCAATAATTTTACATAGTTCCTCTGCTATGGTCAATTTACCACTGCCAGGAAAGCCAATTAAATAGATAAGTTTTGTCTTCATAACGAATATTAATAATAAATTATGTCTATTATACACAGAAGAGTATGCATTGTATACGATATCATGCTAAAAGCACAATTAATAAGTAATATTTTTTATCAATAGTCACATTAAAATAATTCATATTGTTGAATTTAAATGTATAATAAAGTAAATTTAAAAATAGCATATGGAATCAATAAGCAGCACTATTGCAAGCATAATAGATCAAAACAAAGGTCATGATATAGTTACTTTTGATGTGCATGATAAAACTATTATTGCAAAACACATGATTATTGCATCTGGTGATTCAAGTCGTCATGTAAAAGCTTTAGCTGAACACATAATAAAGAGCCTTAAGCAATATGAAAAAATAGACGTTGAAGGAATAAATGAAGGTAACTGGGTTGTTCTGAGCTTTCAAGATGTAATGATTCATATATTTAAACCAGAAGTAAGAGAGTATTACAAGGTAGAAGAACTATGGGCTTGCTAATTTATAAATTAAAATAATTTAAGTGAAAGAATTTTTCTATGAAGTATAAGTCTGATTTTTTAAATTTTATTCAAGAAAGAGGGTACTTATACCAATGCACAAATATTGAAGGGCTAGATCAGTTATTACTTCAGAGTAATCACATAGTTGCATATATTGGTTTTGATTGCACTGCCCCAAGTCTTCACATTGGTAATCTGGTTCAGGTTATGCTACTCCGTCAGTTACAGAAATTTGGCTATAAGCCAATAGCTTTACTAGGTGGGGCAACAACCAAAATTGGCGATCCCTCTGGTAAAGACAAAGCCAGAAGTGTTTTATCTGAAGAAGATATAAATAAAAATGTATTAGGTATTAAGAATACCTTAGAAAAGGTTATATCCTTTGGTAGTGGAAATTCAGATGCAATTACAGTAAATAACCTAGATTGGCTAGGCAAGCTAGGTTACATAGATTTCTTACGTGATGTAGGAGCACATTTTTCCGTAAATCGCATGTTAAACTTCGATAGCGTGAAAAGCAGATTGGAAAGAGAGCAAAATTTAAGCTTTTTGGAATTTAATTACATGTTATTGCAAGCTTATGACTTTACTGAATTAAATAAACAGTATGGATGTCGTTTACAAATAGGTGGATCGGATCAATGGGGAAATATAGTAAATGGAATTGAGCTTGGAAAGAAGTTAAACTTACCTGAACTTTTTGGCTTTACTACACCCCTTCTATTAAACTCTCAAGGAAAAAAAATGGGTAAAACTGAAAGTGGAGCCATATGGCTCGATGGCAGCATGCTAAAGCCATATGATTATTGGCAATACTTTCGTAACGTCGATGATCAAGATGTCAGTCGTTTCCTAAGGTTATTTACAGATCTACCAATTAGCGAAATTAAAAAATTGGAATCTTTACAAGATCAAGAAATCAATGAAGCAAAAAAGATTTTAGCAACAGAAGTAACAAAGATATGTCATGGTAATGAAGAAGCGGAACGTGCAAAATCGGCAGCAATTGCTGCTTTTGAGAATGCAGACAGCTCATTACTGCATGACTATATTCTAAATAAAGAGCAAGTTGCTGATGGCATAGCTTTAATAGACCTATTGTGTGCGACAAAATTGGAATCATCTAAAAATGCAGCAAAACGCCTTATACAAGCTAAAGGATGCAAAATTAATGACAGCATTATTTTTGATGTTAATTACACCATAAGCTACAAAGATTTCACAGATAAGCCATTTATGAAGCTATCTGCTGGCAAAAAACGCCATATCAAATGTTGTATAGAAGACACTGATAAAATTCATTAGGTATATGGTCCTATAACTCTTCCTTTGATGGTGTTTTTTTCTCATATTTTATCATACCATCACTCTCTGGGACTGCACACAAGGTTTTTTATTGCCAAAAATATATTCTTTAATTATAATAAGGCTAAATTCAAAAAATTAAAAAAACCATAGTTGATTTTTAGTTCACTTCTCATTCGTAGTTAGTACAATTTTTACTATTTTTTGATATAAGGCAGATACTGATATTTTTACCGTGTCACACATATTAATTTGCATTTTAATACTGTTGAAGTTTTCTTATACTTATGCAAGTGAAGATTTAGAAATACAAAAAACCTTTAACAATATTGCTAAGTACATACAAGTTGATAAAAAATACAAAAAATATAATATTCTTGAAAAAAAAAGCAACAAATTCAACATAAAGGTAATACAAAACACCGACAAGAATTTTAGCATCAGTTCTACTTTAAAAAAGGCACAGAGGTCTTTTGAGTCAGGAGATAAAGAAGCAGCTATTTTTTTTCTCAATTCAATCATCACAAAATTTCCTTACCATAAAAACTCTTTAATTGGATTGGGTAATGTCTACTATGTAAATAAAGATTATAAACAAGCTATAGAGATATATAATAAACTACTAAAAGAATACCCTGGTGACTCTCTGGTATTGAATAATTTTTTAATAGTAGTGGCAAAATATAATCCCGACTTAGCATTAGATGAAATGTTAAAACTATACAATACCCACAGAAACTACGCACCTTTACTGGCAAATTTAAGTCTAATTTACATAAAAAAAGGAGACTTTATAAAAGCTAAGGAATATATGACAAAAGCAGTTTCCATTGACCAAAACAATGTTTTTTATATCTATAATTTAGCCATTATTTTAGATAAATTGTTGGACTTGGAAAATGCTGTAGCATGTTATGAGAAACTACTAGATAAGGCTATGAATTCATGTAGTACATGTAAAGAAATACCTTTACCCCAGGTAGAAGCAAGACTACACCTCATAAGGTCTTATATGTAGGCTTAGGTGTATACTCCCATCATACTCTGGCTAGACTTCAAAACAAGACTTGAAGTTTTGTACAATACTATTGAGCATAGCCAAATATGTATTTTTTCCAGATTCTACATCTAATCCAATAGGATCAAGCACTACCATCTTTGTATCATTGGAAAAAATCTTAGGATTTATACTATCCTCCCATGAGTGGGAAAGTATACACTTAATGTTCTCTTTTTTCATGATTTTTTTTAGTTTCATTAAGCTTTTCATACCTATGTATGAATCTTCCTCTATAGCAAGGATAACGCTTGGGGAGTTTAAACCAAAATATTTTTCGAAATATTGGTAAGCATCATGAGTAACTATGTATTTTTGATCTTTAAAATCATCTAATTCTTCAGCTATTTTTTTTACTTCTTGATCTATCTCTTGTATCGCCTTCAATGCATTATCATTGTACCTAGGGGAGTTTTCCTTATCCATTTTTGACAGCGTTGCGCTTATAAGGCGGATCATAAGTTTTGCATTTTCAGGGCTAAGCCAGATATGTAAATCTTTTTCATCTTTAATATTGGTAATCTTTCTAGAGAATGAATGCGGTCGAACAGGTAGTAAATCTACCACACTTGATAATCGTATTAATTTCTTATCATCTTTGGTAAAATTTCTTGCAAATGTTTCCAGCTCATCATCAATGTAAAATATAACATCGCTTGACTCTAGCTTACTTATGTCTGATGGTTTCAATGTATAGTGATGTACAGTTGCTTTACAGCTCAATAAATCTGGCTCTAAGATTCCATCTGTAACAGATGAGACAAGTGAATGTATAGGTTTTATCGTGGATATAACTTTTAAGTTGGATGAAAAAGCAGCATTGTAGTATAGTATAAACAAAAGTAATGAGAAGAAAGCTAATACATGTTTCATAAAAGAAAAATAAACCCTGTTAAAAAATCAAGTAATACTAATATCTTAAAAATAGAAAACCTTACCTTAATGTATAATAATAAAAAAATTCTTGATGATATTAATATATCATTAAAGAAAGGCAATGTCATTACAATACTTGGTCCAAACGGTGGAGGTAAAACTTCTTTGGTGAAAGCAGTTGTTGGCACAAATAAAGCCTATATAGGCAATATTATATTTGCTGATAACATAAAGGTTAGTTATATGCCACAAAATTTCGATATTAACAACTTGATGCCAATAACAGTTGAATATTTTCTCCTGAACAGCTTCTTGACCAAACTAAAGAGAAGTCATCCTGTGGTTGAAGAAGTAATAAAATTGGTTGGCATTGATAGTATCTTAAAGCATCAGGTATTAGAAATTTCTGCAGGACAAGCGCAATTGTTATTATTAGCCCGTTGTTTAGTTATAGAACCTGAATTAATTATTTTAGATGAGCCAGTAAGCTCAATGGATATCGATGCACGGGCTAAATTTTATGATATTATTAACGAAATAGCAAAAAAGAAGTTAGTATCAATTCTTATGACATCACATGATCTTGATTCCGTTATTCCATTTTCAGATTATATAGTTTGTATAAACAACACTATTTACTGTCAAGGTACACCTGATGAGATTATAAAAAATAAAGCTCTAAATGAAATATTCAGTAATTACACAACGAGATGATTCCAAGTATCCTGCGCCTTCTGCATATAATTGCAGTATTAATTCGCTATAATATACTACCTTATTTACTTTCACCTTCAAAAAAATCAATAAACAAAATACAAGGCCAAAAACTAAGGTATGCTCTTGAAAAATTAGGTCCAGTATTTATTAAGTTTGGACAATCTCTTTCGTCACGTACTGATATTTTAAATGAAGACATAACCAACAATTTGCTACTGATATGTGATAGACTGCCATCTTTTTCACACAAGACAGCAATTAAAACTATAGAAAGTGGGTTGAATTGCCAATTAAATGAAGTTTTTTCAAACTTTGATGAAATACCAATTGCAGCAGCGTCAGTCTCTCAAGTCCATAAGGCAGTTACAACAGAAGGTAAAGAGGTAGCTGTAAAGGTTTTAAGACCAAACATTGAAAAAATTTTTTCAAGAGACATAAAAATGCTTTTGTGGCTTGCAAAAATTGCAGAAAGGTTCAGTGAACAATCAAAAAGGCTAAAGCCTATTGAAACAGTCAAAACTTTTGTTGAAATTTGCCGATTAGAATTGGATTTACGTTTTGAAGCAGCGCACTCTTCAGAACTGAGAGAAAACACAAAAAATGACAAAGGTTTTTACGTACCTGAGGTAGACTGGAATAGAACTTCAAAAAAGGTTTTAACTCTGGAGTGGATGAACGCTATACCAATATACGAAATTAAAAAGCATAATAAGCAGATAGCTATTAATCTTATAGAATCATTTTGCAATCAAGCATATAGGGATTGTTTCTTTCATGCTGATATGCATCCAGGAAATCTGATGATTGATAATAATAATAACATTATTGCTTTAGATTGTGGAATTATGGGAAGAATAGACCGTAAAACATGTTATTATGTTGTCGAAATATTAAAGGGGTTTTTAACCCGAGATTATGATTGTGTTGCAAGAATGCACTTTAGAGCTGGCTATGTTTCACCACAACATAAACATTTTATCACAGCCTGCAGAGCCATTGGTGAACCTATTATTGGACAACCCATACAAAAAATCTCATTTGCTAATTTACTTGCCCAGTTATTCAAAATAACCAGCGATTTCAATATGGAAGTTCAGACACAATTATTATTGCTGCAGAAAACCATGATTTTACTAGAGGGAACATGTCGTAAGCTTTACCCAGAAATTAATATGTGGAAAGTAGTTGAAGCGTGGATGAAAGGTCAACAAAAAAATAAAATAGGATATAAAGAAAAGATACAGGATTTTTATCCTATAAAAACATTTCAGGAACTATCAGATCTGATAGGAAAATTAAACCTAATAGCTGATCAGAAGCTAAAAGGTAGTAATAAGTCATACGAAAAATTTTTCTTTTTATTACTAGTTGTTATTACAATATTGACTATTAAATTGTGTATTCTTTAAAACTTATAGGAAAAGTTGAAGGTTAATATCTTTTACTCTATACATAAGGTGGAAAATGCCAATTTTTAGGTGACAGCGTAAATATTTCAACACCATCTTTTGTAACACCGATTGTATGCTCAAACTGAGCAGAGAGTGAAAGGTCACGCGTTGTTACTGTCCAATCATCAAGTTTGCTTAGCAAAACTTCATGTTTTCCAGCATTAATCATTGGCTCTATAGTAAAAAACATGCCTTCCTTTAAGACCAAATCCTCATTGTGATCATAGAAATGCAGTACATTTGGTTCAGCATGAAAAACTCTTCCTATACCGTGCCCACAATACTTACGCACAATAGAGTATCCAAAATCGCTAATATATTTTTCTATTGCAAGTCCAATTTGATTTAATTTGCTGCCAGGCTTAACTTGCTCTATTGCATTCATCAATGCATTATAAGTAGCATCACATAAGCGTTTTGCTTTGATTGACGGATTGCCAAGCCAAAACATGCGACTCGTATCGCCGTGCCAGCCATCTAAGATCACTGTAACATCAATATTTAAAATATCTCCGTCTTTAAGTGGATTTTTGTCGGGAATACCATGACACACAACAGCGTTTTTTGAAGTGCAAATTGACTTAGGATAATTTCTATAGTTCAGTGGTGCTGGAATTGCACCAGACTCAATTATAAAATTATGGCACAGGTCATTTAGTTCAAGAGTTGTTACTCCAACTTTCACATGCGGTGTTATAAAATCAAGAGTTTCAGCAGCGAGCTTCCCTGCCTTACGCATGAACGTGAAGTCTTCTTGTGAGTGTATTGTAATACTCATACTTTAACTAATAAAGTAATATAAATAAATTTATTAAATTTCAATGTCAAGTATTGACTTAGGGTGTACATTATATGCTCCTTGGTTATTGATACCAATTTCAGAGATTTTTAGCTATAAACTTATATAGATTTTTTTTGCTCATGTGGTACTATAGGTTTAGGTTAACTATTGATAAGCATGAATAAGTCAGCATATAAAATCATAGATCATGAGTATGATGTGGTAGTAGTTGGTGCAGGTGGAGCAGGTCTACGTGCTACACTTGGTATGGCAGCTGCTGATTTTTCAGCTGCATGTATATCTAAAATTTTTCCAACTCGCAGTCATACAGTTGCAGCGCAAGGTGGAATCAGTGCAGCTCTTGGTAATGTTGCTGAAGACGATTGGCGTTGGCATGCATATGACACAATTAAAGGTTCAGATTGGCTTGGGGATCAAGATGCAATTGAATATATGTGTAAAAATGCAGAAAAAGCTGTAATTGAACTTGAAAATTTTGGGGTACCTTTTTCTCGCACAGAGGATGGTAAAATATATCAACGTCCTTTTGGTGGCATGACAACTCATTTCGGTAAAGGAAAATCAGCACAACGCACTTGTGCAGCTGCAGACAAAACAGGTCATGCAATTCTTCACACTCTATATCAACAGTGTCTGAAATTTGGTGCTGAGTTTTTCGTTGAATATTTTGTAATTGATCTAATTATGGATGACAAGACAGGGGCATGTTGTGGAGTGCTTGCTTGGTCACTAGGTTATGGAACACTTCATAGATTCCGCGCACATACAGTAGTATTAGCTACAGGTGGGTATGGACGTGTTTATTTTTCTGCAACAAGTGCCCACACTTGCACAGGAGATAGCAACGGTATGGTAGTGAGAGCAGGATTACCGCTTGAAGACATGGAATTTGTGCAATTTCATCCAACTGGAATATATGGTGCAGGGTGTTTAATGACAGAAGGATGTCGTGGTGAGGGCGGATACTTGGTAAATTCCAAAGGTGAGAAGTTTATGGAACGCTATGCACCAAAAGCAAAAGATTTAGCTTCTCGTGACGTAGTAAGCCGTGCTATAACCATTGAAATTCGAGAAGGAAGAGGCGTAGGACCAAATAAGGATCATGTACATTTAACTATAGCTCATCTTGACCCAGAAGTAATAAAGCTTAGATTGCCAGGAATTAGTGAAACTGCAAAAACTTTTGCTGGAGTTGACGTTACAAAAGATCCAATACCTGTTGTTCCTACTGTCCATTATAATATGGGAGGCATTCCAACTAATTATCACGGAGAAGTGATTACCATAAATAAAGGTAAGGAAGAAGTAGTAAAGGGATTGTTTGCAATTGGTGAAACTGCCTGTGTTTCTGTACATGGTGCAAATCGACTTGGTTCTAATTCATTACTAGATCTGGTGGTATTTGGTAGAGCTGCAGCATTGAGAGTAAAAGAAACCTTAAAACCTAATACGCCACATAAGAAATTGCATCCAGATTGCACAGATTGGATAGTAGATAGATTTGATAAAATGCGGTCTGCTTCTGGTACGCTTAGAGTATCGAAAGTACGCAGTAGCATGCAAAACACTATGCAAAAATATGCGTCAGTTTTTCGCACATCTGAATCTTTAGAAGAAGGTAAAAGAGCTATAAAAGAAGTAGCAAAAATGATGCCTGAGATCTTAATTGAAGATCGTAGTATGATATGGAATAGTGATTTAGTTGAAGCGCTAGAGTTAGACAATATGATACCACAAGCAGTTATTACCATGGAATGTGCAGCTAATCGAGAGGAAAGTCGAGGTGCACATGCTCGTGAAGATTTTCCTGAACGTGATGATACAAACTGGATGAAACATACTATAGCATGGCTTGATGATCAATCTAATATAAAAATTGATTATAAGAAAGTTTCTGAAAAAACCCTCAGTGATGAAATTGATTTCATACCTCCAGAAAAAAGGGTCTATTGATTTCTAGGTGTACAGTCCCAGAGAGTAATGGTAGATGAGAAAAAAAATACCATCAAAGGAGGAGTTATGGAACCATACAGGTACCTTTTATATGGAATTACTACATTACTTTGAACTTTTTGCCATTAGTAATCGGCAAATATTTGCAGCAGGTCTACTGATAAAATTCATTAGATACATGTTTTGTAAGAGGATTACTCTCATCCCACATAACTATATTATACTCTTATTTCATTTTGATGACTTTCAATAATGATTTCTCTCATCTCAGTACCAACACTATCTTGATCTAGGTCTTTTGTACATATGTTGTCTTTTATGCGTGAATAAAGAGCCGGCAACAATCTGTTAACTGCAATATTAGTAACAATACAAGATAGCGTATTATATGCAAATGCTTTTGCATTTTCTGATGCAGTGAAAGACTCATTACTAAAATGGCTCAGCGTAAAATAAAGTGTATGGAATACATTGTTATCATATAATTCTTTAAATACTTTAAATGTCTTGTCTTCTTGATTAATAACTTTATTATTAGCTAAATGAGTTATAGCTTTCATCGTACAGTATGCCATTGGCTGAGAGAGAACTGATAGCGCTAATCCTGCTTCTGTATCTGCAAATGCATTAGCAAGAAGTATGTGATGCATTGTAAGACATAAAGCATAAGATGTAAGAAACGCAGCATGAGCTGTATTCCATACAACCTTTCGTGTAGTATTTGTAGCATCATCTGCGTGTTTACCTAGTGAATCACGAGCTTTTTTAAGCATACATAAGCAAGATACAACAACTGCATTAGTTAATATAATATCAGATACA
>OGCD01000020.1_pt1 | contig 14528 bp, 18 predicted proteins | sample 1570121 | NCBI WGS metagenome assembly OGCD01 (sample SAMN03218062, study PRJEB24507) | insect metagenome | isolation source: haemolymph | host: Pentalonia nigronervosa | place: Madagascar | collected 2012-04-30
TGTAAAATACTAGACTATAGTAAACAAAAATATGATGCAAAAAAGAAAGCTAGCGAAGCAAAAAAGAAACAAAAAACATTGACTACCAAAGAAGTTAAGATAGGTCCAAATATTGGTGATCACGACTATGGGACGAAATTACGTCAGATAAGAGACTTTCTTACACATGGGCATAAAGTGAAGGTAACAATGAGATTCAGAGGTAGAGAACTTACGCATACTGAAGTTGGATTAGAAAAGTTAGAACGACTTATTAAAGATGTTGAAGATATTACAAAGATAGAATTAGCTCCTAAAAGGGAAGGGAATCAATACTTTTTAGTGCTAGCTTCTAAGTAAGAGAGTGCAGCAACAACTGCAGTATCAACTCTGAGAATTCTTTTTCCCAGGCTTAGCTTTTGGCAAAATTTGTTGGCAAAGTCAAGCTCATCGTCTGAGAAGCCGCCTTCAGGACCAGTAATAAGAGCAATATTCTTATTGGGTTCCTGTCTCATTTTACCGGTCTTATCACACAAAATAAAATTTTTATCCTGAGAATCTGGTAAGTCACAAAAATTAATTGGAGATAAAACCTCTGGTATATCCATCCTTCCACATTGTTCTGCTGCTTCAATTGCTTGTAATTTTGCTCTTTCAAGGTTAACGTCCCTTATTACTGTGTGTTTTGTTAAGATAAATTGAATGCAAGTCACTCCCATTTCTGTTGCTTGCCTTATTATGTTATTTAAAGCAGTGCTTTTTACAATAGCACAATACAAGTATAAATTTTCTTCATATTGCTGCTTCTCAATACAATTCTTGATTTTAATTTTTACTGACTTACATGATACGTCAATAATTTCGCCTAACCACTCCCCATCTTTTCCATTAAAAAGAAAAATATCGTCGTGGTTCTTAAGCCGCATAACATTTTGGATATAGTGGCTTTGTTGCAGATTTAGTACTAAGCTGATGTCTTGCAATAAAGTTTCTTTAACATAAAGTCTAACTCTTTTCATCTAATATATTCTTATCTTAAGTTAAATAAATATGCATATAGCTGTAACATTTTCAAACTATAGTAACCTGGAAAACTTATTTTTAACTATAGCAATTTATTTTCCTTAAAGCTAAAGTGATTATTAAATGTAATAATAATATGATCTATTAACTCTATGTCCGTGCTTTGACAGGCTTCTGCTAATTGTCTAGTCAAAGTTATGTCACTATTGGAAGGTTGTGCATCTCCACTGGGGTGATTATGCGATATTACAATGGATGTTGAGCCAATTACAAGTGCACGTTTGATGATTTCTCTGACATAAAGAGGGGTCTGATCTATTGTGCCCACATTTTGTATATCTTCTGCTATTAGGCGATACCTTTTGTTCATATAGATTACACGAAAATTTTCCTTGTTGATGTTTCCTATGCTGACCCTTAAGTAATCAAGCAATTTTCCCCAGTTATTTATTATAGGTAAATCCTTCATTTCTTCTCTTGCAGAACGAACAAAAGCTTGCTTTACACAAAAGATAGCAGAGATTGCTGCATCATTTACTCCATCTATGCTACGTAATACTTCCAGTTCAGCATTAAAAACTTTGTTTAAACTGCCAAAGTAATTCATTAATTTCTTTGCAATAGGCTTTACATCAACTCTACTATATGCGGAATACAGAATACACTCTAAAACCTCATAATCAAGGAGAGACTGTCCGCTATCCAAGATAATTTTTCCTCTTAAGCGCCTTCTGTGTCCTTTTGTATAATCTTCAGTCATTAATTAAATCATCTATTGTATATTCTTATATAATAATAAAATAAAATTTTAAGTAAAATATTTAGTTAAGTAGATCTCTTTTGAAACTTGATTTATGGTAAGAGGATAAGTGCAAGCGAGCACTGCAGTTGAGGAGCATAGCTCAGCTTCGACAACAAAATTGCCATCAGAATTGAGTTTAAAAGAGGTCTAGTGTAAGAGCTTGACTTAAGCATCTTATACCTCTAAAATTTTTATTTATGAGTGCTATCTACAATGTCCGTAATGATATTAAGTATATTTCAAATAACATTGGTTGTTATTTTGGTGACTCTAGTGCTTTTACAGCCACCTGGTAGTAGTTCATTAAGTGGTTTTAGTAGTTCACAACAAGGGTTTAATTCTATTGTGCCAATAAAATCTTCTGCAAACCCACTTAGTAAAATTACAGGTATAGTTGCTGGGTTATTTATAATAAATACACTGCTATTAACAGGGATATATTCAAAAGATATGCATAAGGAATCGATTGCAAGAAAAATTGAACTAGAAAAGAAACAAGAAAGCGAAGCAACTTCTGTTCCATTTGAAAATTAATGAAAGAAAAGACCGCTACTAAATTTATTTTTGTCACTGGTGGAGTTGTTTCATCACTTGGTAAAGGTTTGGTATCCTCAAGCATTGGTGCGCTATTGCAAGCCTATGGCTTCAAAATACATATTAGAAAACTTGATCCTTATTTAAATATTGATCCAGGAACGATGAATCCTGCTCAACATGGAGAAGTATTTGTCACAAGTGATGGCGCTGAAACTGATTTAGATTTGGGTCACTATGAGCGCTTTACAGGGATTAAAACTACAAAATACGACAATATAACAACAGGTAAGGTGTATCACGAGTTACTAAAAAAAGAAAGACATGGTGATTATCTTGGTAAAACTGTACAGATTATTCCTCATGTAACAGATTTAATTAAATCTTTTATTGTTAATGGTACGGAAGATTTGGACTTTTTGATATGTGAAATAGGAGGAACAGTAGGTGATATCGAAAGTCAGCCTTTTTTAGAGGCGATACGTCAGATCAGTTATCAATTAGGAAAACAAAGAGTGATCTTGATACACTTGACTTTAGTGCCATATCTTGCTGTAGCACAGGAGTTAAAGACAAAACCTACGCAACACTCAGTTCGTGAGTTAAACTTTGCAGGCATACAGCCAGATATTATATTATGTCGTAGTGAAAGGAAGATATCTCACAGCCAAAAGGAAAAGATAGCTAATCTTTGCAATGTTCCTTTGTCTAATGTCATTCCAGCTCTTGATGTGAGTCATATATATGAGTTGCCGATATTATATAGTCAACATGGGCTTGATGCGCAAATTTTAGAGCATTTTGGGTTAGATCAACCGAAACCGTGTTTAACTCCATGGCAAGAAGTAATAAACATCATTCAAAATCCAACACAGAAAATTACTATATCCATAGTAGGAAAATATACAGAATGTGCAGATGCATACAAATCACTATTGGAAGCATTGTACCATGGGGCAATTAGTAATAAGGTAGAGATCAATATAAATTGGATTAATTCTAGAGTATTAAATGAGAAGTCTGCAGAAGAACAATTAAAAAATTCCCATGCAATTCTTGTACCTGGAGGTTTTGGCGACCATGGAATAGAAGGTAAAATTTTAGCGATAAGTTATGCACGTATAAACAATATTCCATTTTTTGGGATATGCCTTGGTATGCAGCTTGCAATCATTGAGTTTGCTCGTAATGTGATTAAGCTTGAGGATGTGCACTCTGAAGAGTTTGTGGCTTGTGAAAACCCTGTAATTAAGCTAATTAATAATACAAATATTGATCTTGGTGGAACTATGAGACTTGGAGAGTATACATGCAACATAAATTTGGGCTCTAAAATTGCAAATGCATATAAAAAAGCCATTATTTCAGAAAGGCACAGGCATAGATACATTGTCAATGTGGATTATAAAAATAAATTAGAGGAAAATGGGATGACCTGTAGTGGTATGTCAGAAGATGGAGTATATATAGAAGCAGTTGAGTTAAAAGATCATCCATGGTTTGTGGGTGTACAATTTCATCCAGAGTTTCAGTCAAGGCCATTTTCTCCTCACCCTCTTTTTGTGTCATTTATCCAAGCGGCAATAGATAAGAAATAATAAGTGTGTTGGATTTTTTACTAGAGTACTTAGGAAGTTATAGATCAGGTGCACAAAAAGAACAATGTACCATTGAAAATGATCGAGTGAATGATCAAGTGTGTGAAGATCATACATATGCAACGAGGGATAGTGATATTGGCATGGCACTTGATAAGGAAGGTCACCAAGCACTTGTAGATCCTGAATATGCACAAGAACTATTATATATGATTAATGGTTATACTGCTATCACGATATTTAGTATGGATAAGGATAAAGATTTTGTAGATCCTAAATGTGTAGAAGAAGAATTAAATATAGTAGAGAATAATATTAGGCCAAATAGTGCACTCCATAACTCAGTAGTGAGTAATGGTAAAAATCCAAATTGTACATCTAATAATAGGAGAATGAAAAACGGTAAAAGTCAACATAATCGGAAAAGGGAGAATGGTAGAATAGGAAATTATCCCTATAACCTAAGAGTGCTGCCTAGTAGAAACAAAAATAACACTAGGTGAATGTTTGATTGTCACTACATGAAGCTGGCTATAGAGCAAGCAGAAATTGCTCAAAAAAATGGTGAGGTGCCAATAGGAGCTGTTATAGTGAATTCAGGCAGTGTTATTTCTCACGCATATAATATGCTTAATGACCCAACAGCACATGCAGAAGTGTTGGCAATAAGAAAAGCATGTGAATTACTCACAATACCAAAACTTTGTGATGCTGATATGTATGTGACACTTGAGCCATGTCCTATGTGTGCTCAAGCTATTTCTTTTGCAAGAATTAGAAGACTGTATTTTGGAGCATATAATCCCAAAGGTGGAGGTGTTGAAAATGGTGCGAGAATATTTCAATTCTGCAATCATGTACCAGAAGTTTATGGTGGAATATTAGAGCAAGAATGTTCTTTCTTGTTAAAAGATTTTTTTAATAACTTAAGAAATATGTGATGTTGGTAAAAATTCTTCGATGGTTTTAAATAAAATTTCTAGTGAACGACTGTCAGACATATTGTGCTCTGCTGATTTGATTAAGTGCACTTCAACATCAGTTGCTTTAATTTTTTCAGCTAACTTTAGTGAAGTCTGATAGGGAACATCTTTGTCGTTAGTGCTATGTAGTAAACGCACAGGACAGTTTATATTGATAATTTCTTTATTAAGAAGCAGATTTTTTTTGCCATCTGCGATCAAATTTTTAGTTATTTTGTACGTACATTCTCCTGAAGTGAAATCTATTATCCCCTTGGCATCTAATTCCTTTTTTTGTTCACTAGAGAATTGTTGGAATATTAAATCCTCAGTAAAATCGGGTGCAGAAGATATACCAATCAATGCAGAAATTTTATTTGATAATTGCAGGGCAGTGAGCAGCATCAACCATCCACCCATGCTTGAACCTATAATTATTTGCTTACCGCTTGTTAATTCATTGATTACACTGATGCAATTTCTACACCAGTCGCTTATCGTATAATCAATAAAGTTGCCACTTGAATAACCATGGCCAAAATAGTCAAATAATATAAGAGCTATATTGTTTCTTTTGCAATATTGATAAATAGCAGTTGCTTTAGTACCATTCATGTTAGATGCGAATCCACCAAAAAAAACTACAGAAGCTCTTTCTCCTGACAATTTTTGATATGCTATGTAGTTGTTATCACTATCATACAATTTGCGGTAATCCATATTATTTCGGCAGGGCAACAGGATTATCGCTCATTGTGCGCAAATAACTGATAAGGTCTGCAATTTCCTGCGACTTAGAAATGCCTGCAAATGCCATACGTGTGCCTTTTATATAAGCTTTTGGATTCTTTAAAAAGGCAAACAGCTCTTCATATCCCCAATGGCCACCTTTTTCCAGCACTGCTTTTGAATAATTAAATGAACTACCAAGATGTGCTTTTTTGTTTCCAACTACGTTCCATAGGTTTGGTCCTACTTTATTGGATCCACCTTTTTCAAAGCTATGACAAGCTATGCATTTTTTGGCTACCGATTTACCCTTGTCAAAATTAGCATTTTGCATTAATTCTCCAATATTTAATGCTACTTGTTCAACTTTTTGTTGGGGTTCAGTAGTGTCAGTAGTTACTATAGCTTGATGTTCAATCTTATGCTCTTCAGGACTATATAGCATATCAACCACATTACTGACTATCATAATGATCAATGCAGACAATAAAATCGAAGCTGCAATTTTATTAAGTTCCATAGTTAATTTGTATCAAACGATACTATTATTATGCGGATATTTTTGTAAACAGCAAATTATTACCCCAAAGATTCTAATTTCAGGATTGACTACTACGGATAAATAAGTACAATATAAACTAACTTAGTTATCTATCATAAATATGAAAGTAAAGGGATCACTGAAGTCTTGCCGTAACAGAGATAAGAACTGTAAAGTTGTCAAAAGGCATGGTAAGATTTACGTTATAAATAAAGTAAAGCCAAGGTGTAAGGCACGTCAAGGCTCTTAATTTTTTGATGCTTATACTAGCAAGAAAGAAGAGGTTATTGCACTTAAGTATAGTCTTATTTATTTTTGTTCTTACGTTATATTTTAGCGTTAGTGCGATTACAGGCAAGCGTGGCCTGTTAACATTAATAAATTTGAAAAAAGACATAGAATACAATAAATCTCTGCTAGAAGGGATAGTTTATGAGAGAAGCAAGTTGAGCAATAAAATACTTGGTTTATATGAAAAGAGCTTAGATTTGGATTTGCTTGATGAGCAAGCAAAGAATTTAGGTTACGCGAATCCAAATGAGCTCATGGTTATTATTGATAGAGAATAACAGTTTACTTTACAGTGAGAACTTTTTATATTGTAATTAAGTTTATCGTTAAAGAAGAGGTACTATCTTGAGTTTATTTAATAATCTTTATGAAGGTTTGTTAAAAACTTCTTCTCGCTTCAGTAATGAAATAAAAAATATTTTTTCTACTAAAAAGAAAATAGATCAGCCTCTTTTAGACGAAGTAGAAGAATTATTGATCAGTATGGATATTGGTCACAAAACTTCTAAATTGATTATTAATAAACTTGCTAGTATGAAGTTTGAAAATGAAGTTGAGTATGATATCATCAAACATCAATTAATAGATGAAATAGAAGCTATATTAAATCCAAGTGTGCAGCCGCTAATTTTGGGTAAAAAAACACATGTAATAATGGTATGTGGAGTAAATGGCAATGGTAAAACTACAACTGTTGGTAAACTTGCATATAAATACAAAGAGATGAAAAAATCTGTTATGCTTGTTGCGTGCGATACGTTTAGAGCTGCAGCAAGTGAGCAATTGAATATTTGGGCTGAACGTTCTGGGTGTTCTATTGTTACTGGTGGGCATGGTGCTGATTCAGCAAGTATAGCATATAAAGCTGTAAGCCAAGCAATAAAAGATAATATAGACGTTGTGCTAATTGATACAGCAGGCAGATTGCAAAACAACGTGAATCTGATGGAGGAGTTGTCAAAAATACACAGAGTCATAAAGAAATTAGACGACACTGCTCCTCATGATGTTATTTTAGTTCTTGATGCAACCACGGGACAAAATGCTCATAGCCAATTGGAAGCATTTAGTAAGATGGTCAACGTTACAGGGCTGATCATAACTAAGTTAGATGGAACTGCTAAAGGTGGAGTAGTAGTAGGGTTAGCCCAGGAATACAATGTAAAATTGTATGCTATAGGCATTGGTGAAAATATAGAGGACCTAAGGGAATTTACAGGAAAGGAATTTGCAGAAGCATTGTTTCATTGTAATTAAAGAAATTAAGAAGGTGTCTGCTTAAGTGTGGGTAACCAATGTAATTCACTATAATAACAACACAAAGTTAAATAAAAACCCTATAGTAGAGCCCTTGCTTTAAGGTTAGTATAAGATCTATATATATCTGTATTTACGAGTTAACAATCCCTTGTTCTTTCAATAAAGCTTGAAGTTCACCTTTTTCGTACATTTCTTTAATGATGTCACAACCACCAATAAAATCTTGCTTAATGTATAGCTGTGGAATTGTTGGCCAATCAGAAAATTTTTTTATGGATTCACGTATTTCATTATTTTCTAGTACATTAATATCCTTAAACTTTACATTTAGCTTTTTGAGAATTGATACTACAACTCCAGAGAACCCGCACTGAGGAAAATCATAGGTACCTTTCATGTAAAGCACCACATCATTTCCTGCGATATCTTTTTTTATTTGTTCAAAATCACTCATAAATTTACCTCAATAAGTATTAGTTTCTAGCTGCAAAGCATGTATAGAGTGACCTTCCAAAGCTTTATGTACCATTCTATGTTGTTCTATTTTTGTTTTCCCAAGAAAACTCCTGGAGGTTATTTTCAAGTAATAGTGATCATTATCTCCAGCAAGGTCAAAAATTTTCACTTCTGCATCAGGAAACGCTTGCTTAATGATCTCCTCTAATTCATGAGTTGCGATAGCCATAAAATGTCTGTTTACTATATTATAAATCTAAAGTAGTAAGATGCAATTGAATTTTCAATACTATCTTATGATTTGTATTAAAAAATTGTATACTGCATGCTTTGGGGTAAAGTTTTATGCGCCTTGCAGTCATTTATTTGATATGTTTTTTATGTGTTGGTGTTTACGCAATAGATAGAGTTGATATTATTGCTCCTTCTTGTAAAGGAATGGAGTCGAATCTAACTCGCATTAGAGAGTATGTGAAAACTCTTGACCTGGATGCTCATATTGCTGAAAAAATATATAGCAATGACAACCCATTTTATTCTAATTCTGATGAATTTAGGACAAATGATTTGATTAACGCATTGACAGATAATAGTAAAATAATTTGGTGTATAAAAGGAGGGAAGGGGGCCTCTCGATTAATTCCTTACCTGGAAAGATTACCTGATGAGCAAAAAGAAAAAATTGCTCAGAATAAAAACAAGAAGATTCTGATAGGCTACAGTGATATCACTCCTTTACATATCTATCTGCAAATTAAATATGATTGGCAAACTCTTCATGGTACCATGCTGGAGATGATAGTAAATGCCCTAGTTTCTCAAGATTCTGTTGATAAATTACAAGCATTAATTCTTGGTAAGCAAGATTCTATTAGATTTGATAATTTAAAGATAATTAATGAATTAAACCATGGCAATGGTAATATAAAATCGACAATCATAGGTGGCAATATGACTTTGATTGAAAACGGCGTAGGCACTACTTGGCAAATAAATGCAAAAGATAAGATTTTATTTTTAGAAGACATAGGGGTTTCTCCATATGCAATGGAGCGTAGTTTAGATCACTTAAAACAAGCCAATATTTTTGATGGAGTATGTGCAGTAATTTTTGGTGATTTTATTAATTCAGGTGATGATGATTTAGTAGCAGTTGTCAAAAAGCGATTTGCACAAAGCGTTAACTTTCCAGTGTTCACAATGCATGGAGTAGGTCATGGATTCGTAAATGATCCCTTACCTTTCAATACTTCTGCTGTTATTAACATTCAAGACGAAAAAAAAAGGTTTATTTTTTATGGATGTACAGAATGTTAACTGTTCTCCCTAAACTGAATATACCTCTTGCCAAATGAGAAGCCTATTCAGGAAAAATTTGAGCAGGTTTTTCCTTTACTTTTTCAGTTTGGGTTTCTCGCCATTTCTTTAATCTATCGGCAATTTTACTGTCAGAAATTGATAAGATAGATGCTGCAGTAATAGCGGCATTGTATGCTCCACTTTCTCCTATAGACATTGTTGCAACTGGAACACCCTTTGGCATTTGAACTATAGAGAGTAAGCTATCTATGCCATTTAGCTGTTTACTATGTATGGGAACACCTATAACAGGTAGATAAGTTAAAGATGCGACCATTCCAGGTAAGTGCGCTGCACCACCTGCACCGGCTATTATAACTTTAAAACCTTTTCCTTGAGCAGATTGAGCAAAAGTAAAAAGTCTTTCTGGTGTTCTATGTGCAGATATTATAAGAATATCATGCGTGATTTCTAATGTTTCCAGTATACCAGTAGCATGGATCATAGTACTATAATCCGATTCACTACCCATAATTACTGCAACGTCTTTTTTTGTTTCTTGCATCGATAACATTATTTACTCACTAACTAAGATTGCCATCAGAAATCAAGTTTTGCAAGGGGTCTATTTTAATTTTCCTTCTAAACTTTGTTGAAAATTTTTATACATATCAAAAACATCATTGTAGTTTAAGTGAGTATAAATCTCTGTAGTTTCTAGACTTGCATGGCCAAGCAATTGCTGTATTGATCTAATATCAACATTTTCCTGCAGTAAGTGAGTAGCAAAACTATGACGAAATGCATGTGGAGATAAGGTTTCTGGCAGATTAAAAATCCTTCTTATTTTTTGTAAGCGGTTAGCAACGTAAGTCCTTCCTAGTTTTTTTCCTCTTACGCCTAAAAAAAGATATTCTGTTTGATTGTTAATACCAAGATAAGGGCAGGCTTTCACGTATTCTTGCATACATTTTTTTACTACAGGAAGGATAAATATCTGCCTTTGTTTGCTTCCTTTACCTGTGATGATCAATTCTTCATTATTGATATCACTAGCCTTTAGGTTAAGTGCTTCACTAATTCTTAGTCCTGCACCATAGAGCAGCATAATAATTGCAGTGTCTCTTTTCATCACCCATGGTTCACCTAAGTCAGATAATTTCATTTCTGCCAATAAAGTTTTGATATCAGATGTTGTTAATGCTTTTGGTAGAGTTTTTCTCTGAATCGGTTTTGATAGAGAAAATACAGCTTTATTTTCGATGTCAAAATTATTATTAATATACTTAAAAAAATTCCTTAACACTGACAGTGCTCTAGTGTTGGATCTAGCACCTATGCCTTTTGCATAACGAGAACTAAACCAACTTCTTAACTCAGGTACGCTTAATTTTTCCAGAGTACCAACATTTACTTCTCCACCAATGTGCATACTTAAGAAATTCATAAAATCCTTCAAGTCTCTCATATAGGATTCTAAAGTATTTGGCGAATAAGATCTTCTAAACTTCAACCACTCGTGCCATTTTTCAATGATTGAGTTGAGATCTGCTATCATTTTTTAAAGAAAGCATCAATACATGCATCACGAAAGGCTTCGTTGATATCAGGATGAGAGTGACAAATTCTATATATATCCTCTGCTGCTGCACCATATGCCATTGCTACTGCTGCTTCATTAATTAACGTGTCAGCATATGTTCCTATAATATGTACACCAAGTATTGTATCTGTTGTGCTGCAGGTTAGCACTTTCACAAATCCTTCGGCAGTATCGGTGATTTTTGCTCTGCCATTGGCAGCAAATTGACACTTACCAACTTTATACTTACGACCAACACTTTTTAACTCTTCTTCGGTCTTTCCAATTGAAGACACTGCTGGGTGGGTATAAATAACTGATGGTATGATATTATAATCAACATGAGGTCGTTGTCCTGCAATTATTTCTGCAACAGCTATTCCTTCCTCTTCTGCTTTATGAGCAAGCATTGCTCCACCGATGACATCGCCGATTGCAAATATTCCTTTTACATTTGTTTCATATTTTGCATTGACTTGAATAAAACCACGATTATCTTTTGCTATTTTATTATTGATATCTAGGTCATCAGTAAATGGTTTGCGTCCTACTGCCACCAGAACTTTATCGGCCTCTATGGAATTTGTTTGGTTATTTTTTGTTGAACAAACTTTGACACTGCCTTGTTTTACTTCTTCAACTTTAGTGTTAAGTAAAAATTTTATTCCTTGTTTCTGTAAACTTGCAAGCAGAAACTTACTCAATTCGCTGTCCATTGATACAGCAATTCTATCTAAAAACTCTACTACGGTGACTTCTGCTCCTAATCGGCTCCATACAGAAGACATTTCAAGCCCTATTGCTCCAGCTCCGATGACTACAAGCTTTTTAGGTACTTCAGTTAATGATAGTGCATCAGTAGAAGAAATAATATTTTTCTCATCAATGTTAATTCCTGGTAGAGAACTAACATCAGAGCCAGTGGCAATTACTATGTTTTTTGTTTTGAATACCTCGTCTTTAACTGAAACTTCCAATTTATCTTGCTCGAAAGAAGTAATAGTTCCTAGTCCATTGATTTTGGTGATTTTGTAAAGATTAAATAAATAATCAATACCCTTTCCTAGTTCTTGAACTCTAGCATCTTTGTAGTTCAGCATTTCTTGCAAATCAAAATTTGCATCTTTGATTTTTATGCCGAATTTTGACAAGTCATTTTTTACTTTATCGTATTCATGAGAGGAATGCAGCAATGCTTTAGAGGGTATGCAACCGACCCGTAAGCACGTGCCACCAAAAATACTGTTCTTGTCTATACAAGCAACTTTTAAACCTAGTTTTGCAGCGGTAATCGCACACTTATAACCACCTGGACCACCACCTATAACAATTAAATCATACATATATTTTACCCAAACAAAATATCATTACAAAAATACACACCTTTCTTTTCAGTTGTAAAGTATGCACTTAAATTATCGGAAGGAGAATGAAATGTCATATGATGATAAACACCCTCTGGAATAGCAACTGTTTCTTCTATTACACCAGATTCTCTATTCAATAAAAACATCATACCTTTATCACTCACAATAAAGTAATTACCATATCTACCGCCATATACTAGTTTCCCATTTTTTATCGGTAACTTAGTATTCCATATTGCTTCACCATTAGGTGGATTTATCTTTATAACTTCATTACTTGCAGTAACTACAACATGTGCATTCATATTTTTCACTTGCATGGGCTTTGACCATATAGGATTGCCTGACTTAATATTAAGAGCAACAATAGAGGAGCTATTTGTAGCTATTAATATATTATCACTAAATTCAGGGGTCGTTGTAATGCCTGTAAATTGTGTATTTAATAAATTTGTGGAAAATTTGTAAGACCATAACTTTCTGCCACTGCCATCAAAAGCGATTAATTCTCCATTTGAAAATGGAGTAATTATCATACCATATGCAGTTATAGGTGATACAGAATGCAACCCTACCATTTCACTAATGCCATTGTGATAGGACCAAATTAAATCACCACTCTGCACATCTAACACATATAAGTGGTTATCAATAGTGAGAACTGCTAACTTATCTTCAAACCATGCTGGACTTCCCTTTATTGGAGATTGCAATTCTTTTTTCCATTTGACTCTATTTTCAACTCCTTCATCCTCTCCTCTTTCATCAATCATGTATAATACATTGTCTATTGTAAGGGCGGAATGCATGTTATCAATTTCTGTTCTACCCATTCTATTGATTGTTTTATGATTAGTAGATAGATCTAGTTTTTTGTTTTTCCAATTTCCATAATAATGTATCACCCCTTTTCTATCAATAACTATATCACCTGTATGGTGGTAAAAAGCCGGAGCTAAATGACCTTGTGAGAATTTCTTATTTATGTCACTTAATAACGTACATCTATACTTAAGCTTCACTTCGGATTTATTTTTTGCAAAAGTACAGTGAGTACTGAGGAGAAAAATAATGAGAATAATTATTAACTGCATAAAGCTTTTTCTGAAAATGATTATTATATATTTTAAGTATTTTTTCGCAACATATAAAGCACTCTGGTTAAGTATATAGACTAATATTATTTATAAATTCCTTTAAGTTAGTTTTTCTTTGCACTTTGAGTCTCTCTGCTTTTAGTATACAACTTGCATATTCAACGCTTTCATCAATGGTATTATTGATTATCACATAGTCATATTGGTCGCATTTGCTCATTTCTTCTTGGGCCTGGGTTAATCTGTACTCTATAGTGCTATTGCTATCGCTATTACGTTTATCTAAGCGTGACTTTAATTCCTGCATTGAAGGAGGAAGTATAAAAATGCTTACGACTTTTTCCCGCATAATTTTAAATAAATGAAATGCTCCCTGCCAATCTATGCTTAGTAAAACACTTACTCCATTTTTAAGATTTTGTTCTATAAAATCTTTCGGTATGCCATAGAAATTACCAAAAACTTTGGCATATTCAAGCATCTTACCTGCCTTGCGTAATTGATGAAATTTTTCTTCAGTAACGAAAAAATAATCTTTTCCGTCTATTTCGTTAGTGCGAGATTTTCGTGTAGTTATCGAAATAGATCTAACTAGATTAGTTGATTGTTTAAGTAATGTTTCTGATATAGTGGTTTTTCCAGCACCAGATGGTGATGATAAAATCAATAGTACACCTTCGTTTTTTATAGTCATCTTTCAACGGATATTTATTTAATCATGGTTATTCTTCTTCTTTAACTGAATATCAGACTTGAAGAAACTGGTATATTGTGTATTGGCACCTGAGAAATTGGTACCAATGAGAGAAGAGTTGTTAAAAATAGCATGACGCAAATCAGCTTTTTCAAAATTTGCTTTATCTAAGTTAGAATTTGTGAATTTAGTTCCGTTCAATATGGAATTAGAAAAATCAACATTATTTAAATCCATATTATCGAAATTAAAATAGGAATAGTTTACGTCAAATTTTCCTCCTTGTGATACCCTCTCTTGTAACTCTTGCACTG
>OGCD01000021.1_pt1 | contig 14235 bp, 9 predicted proteins | sample 1570121 | NCBI WGS metagenome assembly OGCD01 (sample SAMN03218062, study PRJEB24507) | insect metagenome | isolation source: haemolymph | host: Pentalonia nigronervosa | place: Madagascar | collected 2012-04-30
ATTCTACATTTGCTTTAGTATATTTATCTTTTCATTTCTTTTCAAGACATCTTCTGAGACTACGAAAACTCATTTAGATGATGTAACAGTCTCACATAGCAAAGGAAGCTGTAGGGTGCAATAGTTGCGCAAGGCAAGAGCTATGGATTACCATAGCTCGCTTGCTACTCCAACTCTAATTCTTCAACGTGTAAATTGCGTGGTACAGATTCTAATTCTCTGACGATGCCCAAATCTTTATTTTTTGCGTGTATACCAAGTTTATTAAATTCGCGAGCGGCAGGAAACACCCTTGCTTCAAGCGAACCTGCAGTTTTATTATAATTTTCCACAGCGCTCTTTAAACTTCTACGCAAGTTGTCAAAATTTTCACCCATAGTGCAAATGCGCTCATATAATATATGCCCTAATTCACTAATTTTTTTCGCACTTTCAGCTATCATTTCTTGTTTCCAACCATAGGCTATTGCTCTCAGTAGGGCAATTAAAGTGATCGGCGTTGCAATGATGACTTTTTTTTCCACGCCAATTTCTATCAAAGCCGGTTCATATTCCAATGCTGCACTAAAAGCACCTTCTCCGGTCAGAAATAGGACGACAAGTTCTGGTGTATTATCAAATTGATTCCAATATTCCTTTTTTCCGAGTTCACTTATATGTTTTTTTATTGCTAATGAGTGGTCCTTTAATTTTTCCTTTTGTATTTGCAGGTCACTTTGCGATACGGCGTCAAGATAAGAATCGAGCGGTACTTTAGCATCTATAATTATCTGTTTTCCTGAAGGCATCTTGATTATTAAATCAGGACGCAATAAATTATCGTTGTTTTTATCAATTACTGATGGCTGAATTAAGAAATCACAATACTCAACCATGCCCGCCATTTCAACAGCTCTTTTTAATTGCATTTCACCCCATTTTCCTCTGATGTGCGGCTTTCTTAAAGCGTTGGCGAGACTGGAAGTTTGATTCATCAGAGCGCCAATTTGTTCTTTCAATCCCTCATAAGCGCCCACTCTTTCTCTCTCGAGTTCGCGTATTTCATTATCGAATTTCTCTAATTTTTCTTTTATCGGGGTGACAACTTCATTAATGGTTGCTTGTCTTTTTTTGAAGTCGTTCTCTGTTTCTTTCAGTTTGCTATCGATTGCCTCTTTGGCTAAATTGAGAAAATTACTGTTATTTACCTGCAGGGCATCAAGAGAAAGTGCTTTAAAAGTATTGGTTAATCTTTCCTCTGCTTTGGTTAATAATTCAACTTCTTTTTTCTTCTCATCACGTTCTTTTTGTAGAGTTATTTCAAGCTCTGCTTGTTTTATTTTTAAGTCAACTACCTCTTCGCTTTTTGTGGATAAGTTTTTTCGTGTTTCTTGTAATTCATCTTCCAATTTTCGCAGATTGCCCTCGAGCATTGACTTTTCTCCGACGAATTTTTTATTTTTTATCAATATAACTGTGGATAACATTAAACAGCTAACTGAAATTATGAGATAAAACATCATTGAAAAAATCATACTTATTAATTCTATATGATTAATTGTTTTTGTGTATATATAAAAAAAGGCACCTTATTTAAGGTGCCTTTTTTATGGATTTATACTAAAGACTTACACTTACCATCAACCACCGTTGGAGTAAACAATGAGTCTGGTTTTTCGCCACCTGTTTTAGACAATGAATTTTGTACTGTTTTATGAAGTAATTTATCTCCTTCAAGACTTTCCTTATGCAGATAATGTAAGGCTTTAGATAATTCTGGAGAAACGTGCAACTCTGCCTCTCCATTTTTCATAGCTTCTACTTGTTGTTTTAGAGGTTTTTGCATTTCTGCTGGCCCGTAAGGAGCTTCTGGAATAGTAGCTATTACCTTGCAATGGTTAACTGAACTATAAGCACCAAAGAAATCTTTGCCTGCGCTAGGTTTCATCGTCGTAGACAAGCTATCGTTTGTAATAGTTGTATCAGAGTCAGAGTCTCTTGTCGATCGAGCATCAGTGAAACTAAGTGTTTCTGAATCATCGCTCGCACCAGATGTTGCCGAAAAGAAGCTTGCACTACTTGCTGTCATTGAATCAGATTTTTTTAATTCTTTTTTTGCAATAACTGAACTATAAACATGAAAGAAACCTTTGTTTGCACTAGGTTTTATCATCGTAGATAAGCTAGCGTTTGTAATAGTTGTATCAGAGTCATATTCAGAGTCAGAGTCTCCTATCGATTGATCAGATGCTACTCCATTAACCATACCTTCTTTTTTAATTTCAGCATCAGTTGAACCAGGTGTTGATTGAGCATCAGAGTATACGCTTGCACTACTTGCTGTCATTGTATCTGCTACCACAGGCTTCACATCTTGCTGCATTTTAGAAGCAGTATGATGTGTTACAGTGCAATTTAACTTTTCATCTAACAATCCAAGTTTTGTTTTGATAATTTCCATGTGATCAGCAGGGCAAAAAATCTCACCTTTTTCCATGCCATTCTCCATTTCCACTATTGAATTTATGCTTACAACATTTCCATCAAGAACACCAGTAATGCGATATTCTTTTCCTCCACATTGTATAAAGAAAAGATGCTCTTTCGTATTCTTAGAATTTATATAACCTTCATACCTTTCAGGAGATATATCTTCTATCACAAATATCAATTTGTCATCATCAACTCTCACATAACCTGTTACCAGAGGAGGGCATTGCACCACGTGAAGGGATTTGCCGCTGTATTTTGTACTAATACTTTCTACAAATGCTACTACTCCTGGTTTCAGGAGTTTTTTCACATCTTCTACAATATTCTCAGACTCATATAGCACGCCACCTTTAATTTCTACTATTGAAGTTATATGCACATCATAGCGGCCGCTGTCTTCATGATAGCTATAATTTCCACTTACAGTAACGCGATGTTCAGCTTTATCATTCTTGATATACAGATATGTAGAACCCTTGAGCTCTTGATATCTTTCACTTGTCATATTTAATACCAAGTTATCACCCTCACCTATAAAGTAACCAACATCAAGCATAACAGTGTGAGTTTGTGGATCTTGAGCATTAAGTTGCTTTGGCGTTGTAGTTTGATTTACAACAGGTTCATTATTTGGCTGTGCAGGTTGTTGCTTTGGTTGAGCGACAAATGGTTCACTAGATACCATTACTGCATCCATCTTTATATGATTACTCCATCCTAGAATCTTTTTCACGTGGTCAATATCGCCTGCAACAAGTATTGTATTACTATTTTTGTACCTACCAACACTATTTTTCTTTGATATTGCACTTACCTTTATCACACTACACTTTCCTATTGCACTGAGCTCCTCATCAAAAGAACCAACAATGCGACATTCAAAGTGATCACACTTGACATATACAACAACCTTACTTGCATCATCAGGATGTGTACACTTTTTGTATATTTTATAAACTTCATCTGTCATACTTAGTACCAAGTGACGAACCTCTTTTTTATCACCATCTTTCGTAGTCTCAATCGTACTTTCAATTGAAAGGCAGCCACTATGATGCTGAGCTTGTGGTTCTTGAGCATTAGGTTGCTTTGGCGTTGTAGTTTGATCTACAACTGGTGCACTATTTGGCTGTGCAGGTTTGACTTTAGGTTGTTGCTCTGATGTTGCAGCTCGAGCTACTGATTGGTCACTTGATACCTTCACTACAACCCCTGTATCATTGGCTGCTGCAGCTACCATATTCAAGATGGTGCCTCTGTTCACATATTGACCATGAGCATTTTTCTCTAATATTGACAGAGCCCTTATTACAGGAACGAACTCTACACCATCAACTTGATTACCAATAGGAATATCACTTATTTTAACTTTGTTTACGCCATGATATATGTCATGTATATCTTCTATAACAATTCTATGCTTTTTTTCATCAAGAGTACCAGTAACGTAAAATTCATTCCCTTCATGCTCGATAAGCAAAAGAATTGTGCCTTCAGAATTTTTACAATCTTTGCACTTTTCAAGCATTTCTTCTGTTAAATTTAAGTACAAACGGTTGCCCTCAACTTTAAGAAAGTTATCAACTCCATGAACGGGAGTTTGTGATGGTTTTGTTTGTTGTTCTGCGGATTTTTCTTCCTCCTCTGAGTGTAGTGGAGCATAAGCATCTGTTTTACTACTAAATAACCACTTCCAACCTGATGAAAATTTTCCTAACAACCATGAAATTCCTGTATGATCAGCAAACCACTTACCACCTGATGAAAGTTTCCCGAACAACCATGAAATTCCTGTACGATCAGCACCACGCTTTAAAGCTTCCTTTAACATATTATCTCCTGTTAATAAAAAATTAAATATGACTTCAGTATATCATGCCAACTTTTACTTGTCAAATTTCTTTTTTTAGGGGAGATTTTTAAAGATTATTATGCTGGAGCGTGTATTTTTAGCAGCTTAATTGCATTGGTATTGATAACTTCCCCACCAACGCGTTTTGTGATAAAAAACCGCACATATGGCTTATTTGTATAGGGATCACGCAATATTGTCATTCCTTTACTATCTACTATTTTATAAGCTTGTTTGAAATCAGCAACTGCAATTATCGGTAAATAATCTTCATCTTTTATTTGTTTTTCATTTGGTGGTGTTGGCATATGAGAAGATTGATATACCGGCACTCCCATTAAGGTATCTGGAACATTGAGTGATAAACTGGGTTGCCAGAGGTATTGACCAGTCGAACTTGATTTTAACAATCGAATACTCTTTAATGTGCTTCTATTCATGAGAAACGATGCATTTTTTGCATAATACTCATTTAGAGAATAATATAATGTCGTTATGGCATCACTATCTAATTGGTTATTTGTAACTTTCTCTATCTCATCATCATAAGCCAAAATTCCTTTAGGCTGAAAGCTACCATTGCCCTTAATAAAGGCTGCATTTTCTTTTGTGCCAAAAGTTTCAGCAACATTGTCTATCAACCAACTTTCAACATCAACAAATGCATCATCGAGCAATCTCTGTGATATTTGCGGTTGGGCGTATAATTCATAAGTCATTATAGAGATTTTTTTGACTTGAGGTGTTCTCGTATCTTGCGTTAGATTATATTTAGTTACGATTCTGCCACCTGAATTTATTGTTTCTCCTGACCAACCAGCTTCAGCGCGATCACCACCTTCTATGATGCACTCTAATGTTTCAGTGGAAATCTTCTGACTAGAACATATTTGCCGCATTGGCGATGAATCAGTGACGCTTTTGTATATGCGTTTCATGATCTGTGGCGTAATGAAATACCCTCCGTTACTGTCTGTATCTCTACTGAGGGTTTTCTTTGATAAATCGCTTGGCATTCCTTTGCGAATATAGTCAGCAATCTCTTTGCTGCCTGCATTGTTGCTGATATTCAAATCTGCATTTACCTCTGGACGTTGATCTGCAGTTTCAATTAAGTCTAAGCGCTCTTTGCAGCTATCAATTGTAGTATTGATTTTACTCAACTGCTCAACTGTTGAAGAATCAGCATACCCTTTGCTTTCAATCTCTTGTAGTCTGCGATCATTCATTGATTTGAATTGCTCCCATGAGCAAGCTAATTCATTAATACGATGCGCAATTCTAGTAAGTGATGTCATAATAACCCTCCAATTGAAAATAAGCCTGAAAATAAGCTAAAAATGAAATGAAAAATCTGTCGGAAATGAAATTAAAAAATGAAAATAAAAGCTGCATTCCCCTTAAGAGCTGGTGAAAATTAAGGCCGTCCGTGACAGCTTTAGTGGGCAAACTGCCACAGACCTTAATTAAAGAGAATGGAACTTATATTATAAATGATTAATCAACCTATGTCAAGAGTTTTTTGATATCGAAATCGACGAAAACGTTTTGGCTTGAGATTGAGATTTAATTTGATTGTGGGAATTATAGCATGAAATTTTATTATAAAAATGATGAATTTTTATACTATATTGGTTTATATTATGACACTCTATTTCAGCATAATAATTTATTTTTTCTACTGAATAAAAATTCTCAATAGGGGCCCTGAGCAAGGATTTGCCTGGTTATAATGGTGTCGGTTAGTAGAGTTATGAAACTTTTATCGATTACAAGTTCAATTTATCTACTTGACAGTCTTGAATAATATATTATCCTGCGATTAATATAAATAAATTATTAGAAAAATAGCTTGATTGTTTTTTAAGCTAATAATATAATAAATATATCAATTATAAAACTTAAAAAGGGGGTGTATTATGCTTAGTAGCAAAAATACTAAAAATACAGAGGAGCTTGTTAATCCTCCGGTTGTGGAAAAGGATGCAGGCACAAAGACTGAAGAAGTTAAAGGTGATGTGGGTAGTCAGACAATTACAAAAGTTGAGGCTTTATTTAAAGTACTTGAAGATGAGAAGTTTGCTCTTGGTAATGAAGAAGAAAAAAAGCGATTTAGAGCAGCATTTGAGAAGGCAACTGACTTTTCATCACTGATTCATGGACTGAGCATTACACAAGTTCAGCTTTGTTTTTTTCTCTTTGAATATAAAATGGTTATTCAATATATAGATGAAAATGTAATAACAAGCAGTCTCGAAGCTGTAAAGAAAGCAGGCGGATTGATAGAAAAGTATTTTAAGGGTTACAAGGATTATCTTGCTTTTTATGAGAAGAATGATGATGGCTTGGATACTTTGCATATTTTACTCAGGAAACATGAAAGGGAGCACACACTAGTTAGTGATATTTTACAACAGGAAAAACAGATAGGTGCATTAAGGATATTCCATGGTTCTAATGAGGAAGTAGTTGCCAGTAGAGGTAAAAAGGATGATATTAATATAAGAAATTATGAGTTTAAAAAAGGCGCAAATTATGACATGATAATCACTTGGGATGTGAAAATTAAGGATGAGAAAGATGCTGATCAGAATATAAAGTTCGAGATGACTGTAGGTGTGAGTCATGAAGGTATAATAGCATTGCGTGGTTATAAAGTAAATGGTAAGGAGGTTGACAATCTAGGTTTAAAATGTGTGTTGGAATGGACAAAGCAAAATAAAGAGTTATATATTAATGGTTTGTGTCTATGTGAATCATTCAAGCTGTGCTTTTCTAAAAATGCAGCAGAAATGGAAAGGAGTAGTGAAACTTTAGTGTGCAACCCTGCACCCAATGAAGTAGCTGTTAACAGTGTACAAAACAATGCTGTTAACAGTACGCAGAGTGATGCTGCTACTCAGACAGTTACTCCTAAGCAACCTGATAGCACTCCTACAGCTGATAGCACGCAAAATAATACTGCTGCTGATAATCCAAAAACTGCACTGGATGATATACCTGGTGTGCAACAGCATGATACTGCAAAAGGTAAATCTATTGCCGGATGAAATATTTTGGATAGATAGGTAATTTTTATAAGGTCTAGCAATTATTGTTAGACCTTAAAGTTGAAATCTGATAAAGGTAGCTGTATACTTTATTGATTAAGCAATAAAGATGAATAAGAAAGAGGTAACAATATATACAGATGGAGCATGTTCTGGTAACCCTGGTGCTGGAGGATGGGCAGCGGTAATATTGTTTCAAGATCAAAGAAAAGATATCTGTGGCAGAGCAGAAAACACCACAAATAATAAAATGGAATTGATGGCGGTGATTAATGGGTTAAAGGCATTAAAGACCTCTTGTAACATTAATCTATATACAGATAGCCTCTATATTAAGAATGGTATAACAGCGTGGATAAAAAAATGGAAAATAAATGGTTGGAGAACAAGCGATAAAAAGCCAGTGAAGAATATGGAGCTATGGCAAGAATTGGACGAAATTTCTTCACAGCATCAGATTAATTGGCACTGGGTGAAAGCCCACAATGGTGATAAATATAATGAGGCAGCTGATACTTTAGCGAGAAAAGCAATAGATAATGCTTAAAAAAATTGCTGTTCTGTTATTGATCATTTTATTATTTCTATCGTGTTTTGTTGCATATTTAAAAAGTAAGGATTCTGTAAAAATAAATGTTAATTACATCAATTTTTATATAAAGAACAAAGTATCAAAAATATCGACTGATGCAAAAGTAAGCATACAAAATACTTCATTTACTTGGCAGAAAGGTGAAGAGCCATATTTAATAATTACGGAATTATCAATAAAAAATCGTGATTTCACTATAAAAGTCCCTGAGCTCTTTATACGCTTTAAGTTAAGTTCTTTATTTAAAGCTCGTGCAAATTTTTCTCATATTTTAGCTGATAATGTGCATGTATACGTTGATAACAAAGAAACTAAAGCTGCTGATTTTAACTTAAGTGATTCACTAAAGGTTGTAAGAGAATTGTTTTTTGGCCTGGATGAAAACTCAAAAATTGAATTTACTAATATGGTAGTGAATAAGGATACAAAGAATGAGTTTTATATCGATAAATTATATATAAGTAAGAAAAGAAATTTAAATATTCATATTTATACAAAAAACGATAAGGGAATGGTAGATGATTTATCTATTACAATAAAAAACCACAATAACTTGTTAAGTGTATATGGTGCGTTTTATAATCTAAAATTAGGATTACTTGATGAATTTTGCATGTTAACTAAAAACCATGAGTTAAGTAAGGATGTAAAACTTAAAGGTAGCTTTTCGTTCAAAATGAATGAAAAAGAAGTTTTAGATGGAGAAACATATATACTCAGTGTAACACCCGCTTCGACAACAAAATTGCCATCAGAAATTGAGTTACAAAAGAGGTCTAATGTTAATGTTAAACTAGCCTATCACAATCGGGTTCTTGATATAAAAAACTTCCACTTCAAATTCAATGATATATACCTGTCTTTGATTGGCAAAATATACCTTAGCAAAAATCATGCTTCACTTAGAGCTAATATTAGTAAATTTGCAACGCAAGACCTATGCACATATGTACCAGATGGCATGGTGAATGATGAGTTTAAAAATTGGTATTGCAGTAATATTGCCGGCGATATTTTGAACACAATTATAGATTTCAGTGGTAAAATCAATAGTGGTAATTTGTCGGACATTACAGTTATTGCCGATATAGAAAATGGCAGTGTGAAGTTCGATGATGATTTTGCGCCAGTGGAAAAGTTAAATGGCAGTTTAAAGTTAAAGAGTAATAATCTCAAAATTACTATAAATGATGCTAAATTTCAGGGTTTTGCTGTCAACAGTGGTGACATTGAAATGAACTCTATTGATAAGGAAGATTCAGTGTTCACTATTCATGGTCAAGCGGTAAGTGATGCCTATGCATTATATGAACCTATTAAATCTAAATTAGATAAAATTGTCGCAATTGAAAGGGATAAGGTTAGTGGCGCTGCAAAATCTGAATTCAGCTTTCAAGTTTTTAACTTAAATGCTGATAATAAAGCAGTAGATTTTTTAGGCAATATCCATTCTAAAATTGATGACTTAATTATTTATAAATCAGACATTGGCAAATATAATGTTGATCTTAAGTTTGGTAGCAATTTTTTAGAGTTAAATAGTGGTGGGTTAGTGAATAACAAGCAGCTGCAGTTTAACTGCAAGGAGCGTAATAAAAATCATACTTGCAGATTTACTGGGGATTTTCCAGCTCAGATAATAAATGCGGATGGTTATGTTAATATAGATGTAGAATCAGTAGTGAATTCAGATGACACAGGATCTATTAGTGGTGATATAGATTTATCAAATTTAATCTCGCGTGCAAGTTATCTAGGGTGGAAAAATCGCTTTGAAGATCGTAATAAAATTGCATTTTCTATAGGATTGAAAGGTAATGATAAACTATCAGTAGATAAGATAGATGTGACAGGAAATAATTTAAATATCAGGCTTAATGGCAAGGTAGAAGATGGAATTTTATCTTTAAACTCTAGTAATTTTAATTTACCTGATAATGATTTTAATATGGAGATTAAAGCAAATAAGCAAAAAAGTTCTGTAATGATTTATGGTGAGAAGATTAACTTCAGTGATATTTTAGAGTTGCTTACTAAAAGTGACAGTGATTCACAGAGAGACATAGAAGTTAGAATGGATGTTGATAATATGATTATGAAAGATGATATTATCATCAACAATGCTCAATTAAATTTAACCTGCACCCAAGGTGATTGCAGTGGCAGTCAATTTACAGGGAAGTTTTTGCAAGACGGCAGCGATATATTAGCGAAATACAGCGGTATAGGGCTTGAAGTTTATGCAAATAATGCAGGAATGCTCCTGCGTTCTTTGGGTATTAATAAAACAGTTAAAGGTGGAAGAATATCTTTTTATTTCTCTACTAAAAGAGGGGATAACACACACTATGGTATGGTTTCTATTAGTAATTTTTACATTAAAGACGCACCGCTACTTACTACTTTACTTTCACTATCGTCACTACCTGGCATTGTAAACGCCATTAACAGGGGAGGTATATATTTTTACAAGTTTAATGCGCCTTTTTCATACAGCAATGGCATTATTGGAATCGAAGAATCTTGGTTAGAAGGAGCAGAATTGGGTATTACAGCGAGTGGTAAACTGAACGTTCAAGATCATAAATTTCAGATCACAGGACAGGTAATACCAGCATATTCAGTCAATAAATTTGTGTCTAAGATACCTATAATCGGAAAAGTTCTTACCGGTGGAAAGAGTAGGGGAGTTGTGGCAATAGATTATAAAGCCCATGGAGATGATAAAAACAGCAATGTATTTGTGAACTTTATATCTTCATTAACTCCAAATTTATTAAAAAGAGTGTTGGGAATTTTTGACCGTATTATGATCAAAACTAACAAAACTATAGTTAAAGCTATAGTTGGCCTTACAACCACTCCTTGATCCTTTCTAAATGCGCATAACTATTGAATCTTAAGAATTTGTCCAAATATGGTGATGCAATAAATGGGGTGTTTTCATTTAAATAATTAGATAAGAAAATAGGTAAAACATCCTGAAATTCTTGCATTTTTTCTCTATAACCTTGTAAGGAAGTGATACTTACTTGATCATAATTGAATTTCCAGTAAGCAAGTTCTGAAACTTTTTTCTTGGTGGTATATTCCACTCCCAAGGCTTGCAAAATTAATTGCGGAAAAAATCCCGACATAACTTCATTGTTAGAAGGTGGTGAGCCCAATTTATAATCTATAATTGCTGCTTGGTTCTCTGGTAGATGTTCAACTCTATCGCATTTTGCTGTGAGTGAAATTTCTTCTAAAATGAAAAGAGAAAAGCTTTTTTCTACTTCAATACACTGACTTCTAGTTTTATCAAGTGCAACAAAAGACTGAATGATTTTTTGTAGCCTTATCCACCACATATTTGAGAAGTTAAAATGGCTAGAAAAAAACTCTTTTTTTGCAATATTCATACAATCATTGTCTTTATTGTGTGAGTATTGCTCGAAGATGTTATGCGCTAAGATGCCAAACTCTAATATTGATGGTTTAAAGTTTAGGTCTCGCAATTTTCTGAGATTGAGTATATGTTCAACGTAAAATGAATAAGGGTTGCGGATTAATTTTTCCACTGCACTGCACGATATTGTTTGCATTTTTTTCTTTCTCACTTCAGCTGTTGGTGTTGGCATAGGCTGCATGCAGGGTATCACATATTCAGGCGTATTGAGCATTTTTAGCCAGTCTCGATAAGGTTGTTTTGTTTGAAACAGCATCTCAATGCGTTGTAACAGAATTGACTTTCTATGATTTAGTGACCTTGTAACATAGATCTTACGTGCACAGAATAAATTGTATAAGGTATAGAGAAAATATCCTTGCTCTTCTTGTACATCTCCCATAAGTGAGTTTAAAAATGAATTTTTAGGTGCTTCATTGAAATCTGTAAGTATTACAACTTTATTTTTATGTAAGCTTAGGTTATTTGCTTTTGGAGAAAGGTGCTTTTTAAGAAATAGAGTGAGCATTTTTCTATATAATTCTAAGGAGCATTTTATTTTTATATCCTTGCAGGCAGTAAGGAAGTGAGTTGCAAACTCATTATTAAAATGCGAATCAGAAAGCACATCAACGCATTGTAAATGTGCTGTAGCTACTGCGAAAATAGAACAATTTACTACATCAAGTAAAGGATTATATATTTCCTGTAACTTATTGATAATCATCAATATATCTTCCTTATATTTTACTTTTTTATGTTTGTTGACGATATTTATAATCCCTGCAAGGTCGCTTATGCTGAAATTACGCAATATTTCTATTTCAAATTCCGATAATATTTTACTATATTCTTCTCTAGTGTAACCAAAGGTTACTAGCGTGTGTTTAAGCAGTGAAAGCAGTTCGACACTGTTCCAGTTTGAAGTTAATGCCTCAATACTATAGAGCAAAAGCGTGATATATGGATAATCTTCTACATGATCTTGCTCAAGCAAGCATGCTACGCGTGTTGCAAGCAGTTGATTACTGATAAAAAATGACACATTTTCACAGCCTTCATTTTTGATGATTAATGCAATCACCTGTGCCTCTTCTTCCTCAGAGTCGCAAGTTATAATTTCAACTTTATCATATGTGTTTTGACTACTAACTTTGCTTAGATCAGCTGTGGTATCAAAAGCATAATCAATCATTTCATCGGACTCTGTACCCAAAAATTCGATATTATTTCTACTTGTGTTTAGATAATCCAATAAGCTCTTGAGGCAATATTGATAATGTTTTTTGTCGAGCGATTGCCAATCTTTTTCTTTAATTTTTAAATTAAGATTAGGTAAAATTACCTTGCCATGTGGTAAATGATATATTGCTTTGATTAAGGACTTGCAGATTTCATCCTTACCAATACCAACAAAAATAATCTGCTGATTCTCCTGTAATGAGAGCGCCATATTGTTGATGTAATTATTCTTGTGTTCCAATATGTCCATTACCCCTAAATCTTTTAAAGTTTTACTCCAGCTTTCTAGTAGTAAACTTACGAAATTCTCGGCTTTTTTTGGATATTCGCAAGATCCCATTGTTTGAATGGTATTAAGTAGTGATGAAAGATCATAAGCTAAGTCGACGGGGAGGTTATCGTTATTTTCCTCGTTCCACTTTAATATAAACTCAATCAGCAGAAGTATTCGCTTTGTGGGGTTGATTACCGCAATTTTATCGAGGTTTAATATTAAATCTTCTTCATCGATATTTTCCAATGAGATAATCTCTGGTAGAATTATACACCTTTTAGAATTACAGTTTTTGAATGCGTTCAGCAGTGCTATTACATCCGCTTTGCAAGGAATGATTATCTTCAATTCAGATATTTCTTCTGTGCTATACTCAGAAAATACATGTTGTGCCAGCACATCAAAAAAGGAGTCGTCTGTGCTAATAGAAAAAATTTTGCCCACCAAAATATTTGGTTAATACTATGCTCTATATTATAGAGAATTTTCTTAAGGTAAGATATAAGTAAAAGACTGCAGTCTTTGTAAGCTTAATTTATATTACTATATGAGCTTCGGGTGTGGTATAATCTGCAGTATATTCTAATATACCTGCAGGAACTTCGGGTATTGTATTTTTAACAGAATTATCTGCTGAAGAGAAGTATAGCTCCTCAGCTCCGCGTTTAAACCTTATCCACTTGCTAAGATTTAAAAATTCCCGGCCACGCTCTTCAAAGAAAGATGCAATACCCATAATAAAACCTCCGATATTTATACTGATAAGGTATATTTACACAAAGTGATGATCTTCTTGTATATAAATTATAGGATCAGCTGCAGGGTATGCACTATCTGTTAGTGTGGGTAGCTCCTCTAATCCGCGATTTAAATCATTTACTTTAGAAGCGTCATCTAACTTTTTAGCTTCTGTAACCCCATATTGAAAACCATATAACAAACCCTTGCTAAAAGCTTCACAATCTCTTCCAAGATCTTTACAGAAAGATTCAATACTCATAATAAAACCTATGATGATAAATAATTGTGCGATTTTATACTAAAAAAATAAATTTTATATTAATATACAAAACAATTAATTAAAAGAGTACAAAGACTGCAGTTTTTATATTCTTAGTTTAATATACAATGATTTAACAGTGAACAATCAATTGCAAAAATCGTCGATTAGGCAAAATAATTCTGTTATATTCTTTTTCATGGGTAATCTCTCTATTTTTATAGTATATTTTAGGAATTTACCCTATTTTCTTAACTTTTTTAGTGATTTCTAATCCATAGATACTGTCTCTCATGTCAACAAGTTATTTAACCAAATTACAATCA
>OGCD01000022.1_pt1 | contig 14182 bp, 12 predicted proteins | sample 1570121 | NCBI WGS metagenome assembly OGCD01 (sample SAMN03218062, study PRJEB24507) | insect metagenome | isolation source: haemolymph | host: Pentalonia nigronervosa | place: Madagascar | collected 2012-04-30
TTACCGTTATGCTTAATAAATTAGCTACTTAAATGATTTCAAGACATCTTCTAAATAGAAGTGCCTAATTACACAATACCGTGAATTGTTGCTAAAACTTTTTGTACATCTTCACTTGAAAGTGGTATCAGACCAAGCTTAAATAGATACCCACTTTCAGTGTTGATAGCATCTATTATTTCTTTAATAAAGTCCCTTAACCCATCAACAACATCTATATGCTCTTTTTTTATGTAAAGGTATAAAGGTCTGGCCAGTATGTATTTTCTTGATGATATGTTTTCATAAGTTGGTTCAATTCCTGCAATTGTACTTCCTTGTATTTTATCTTGATTCCTCATTAAAAAGCTGAAACTAAATATACCTAAGGCATTTCTGTTGCTTTTCAATTTTTGTATTATTATATTTTCATTAGCACTGACTTCTATATATCTACCATCATCTCGAATACGACTGCATACTTTCTGTCTCTCTTTTAAATCCTCATAAGTTTCTCTGAAAACTCTTGAATTCATACATGAATACTGATCAAGCATAATAAAGTTGATTAAAGTTTCATATGTACCTGAAGTTTGATACGGACCATAAATTTCAATTTCTGTTTTCGGGAAAAATTTGTTTATGTCAGACCAAAACTTCTTATTATTTTGTATTAATTTGTTATCCCCTTGTGAATATTCTGACAAAGCATCAAATAAATCCTTTTTTGTAAGATCAAACCTATAGCTCTGATTCGAATTTGCAACAACAATGCCATCATAACCTATTATAATCTCTATTATTTCATTAACTTTATTCCTTTTACATAATTCCCTTTCTACTTCTTTCATCGGACGAGATGAAGTAGTAATATCTGGTGTATCTTCCCCTACTCCTGAACAAAACATTTTAAACCCTGCCCCACTTCCTATTGATTCTACAACTGGAGTCTTAAAGGAAAACACGCGATTAAACTCTTCAGCTATGAATGAAATAAAGGGAAAGACCGTTGAAGACCCAACAATTCTAATATATTCCCTTGCTTCAGCGTTTGATTGAGGTACAAAAACTATGAAGATAAAAATAAGTAAAAAATTTCTAAGCATTACAAAAACATAAACTTATAGGAAAAGATTAAGACTAAAAAGACTTATTTGTCAAATTCATATTAGCAGTGTAGAACAGCAAAATTGTCAGACCCCTCTTTTTCAGATATAATTAAAAAAAATTCTTTATGTAAAAATGAAAATAAAAAGAGCTTTAATATCAGTTTATGATAAAACGAATATAATTAACCTTGCATCATTTCTGGCACAGCAACAGATAGCAATTCTATCAACAGGTAATACATATAAGATTCTATCTGAAGCAGGAATAAAAACGCAGGAAGTGTCAGATTACACACAATCTCCAGAGATATTGGGTGGTAGGGTAAAAACTCTACATCCCAAAATTCATGGTGGAATACTTTTTGATAGAGAAAAACACCAAACTGAAATGCAAGACTTAGGTTTTGAGTGTATAGACCTGCTGATAACCAACTTATATCCATTCTGGGAAACAGTTAATAGCAATGCAAGTGAAGAGCAGATTATAGAGCAGATAGACATAGGAGGAGTAGCTCTCATTAGGGCAGCTGCAAAGAATTTTCGTTTTACCACAGTTATTTCAAACATTAAAGACTATGAAGCACTACAAGTAGAAATGACAAAAAATAACAATGAAACAACACTGGAATATAGGCAAAATTTAGCAACTAGAGCCTTTGCTCTCACTGCACATTATGATTTTAACATCTATAGCTGGTTTTTATCTCGAAATGAGAGTGATGAATTGCCAGAATTTTTTGCACTGTGTGGAGATAAAGCACAAGAGTTGAGGTACGGTGAAAACCCTCACCAAAAAGCTGCATTTTATAGCAGCAAGTTTCCGTTGGAAAAGATCCATGGAAAAGAATTAAGTTATAATAATATAGTAGACATAGAGTCTGCAATTAATATTATTTCTGAATTTGAAACACCAGCAGCAGTGATAATAAAGCACAATAATCCGTGTGGAGTTGCAATTGGCAACAATGTTTTAGAAGCGTACAAGAAAGCTCTATCATGCGATAAGATAAGTAGTTTTGGTGGTATAGTTGCTTTCAATCAAGAAGTGGACTTAAAACTTGCAGAAGAGTTGAGCCAGATATTTTTAGAAGTAATAATAACACCATCGATCAACAATGAAGCTCTAAAAATTCTGCAAGGAAAGAAAAACTTAAGAATAATTTTACATAAAGATTTTGTGCAGAGTAATAAATACCAAGTTAAAAATGCCGTTGGTGGATTTTTAGTACAAGAAAACAATAATCACAAGATAACACAAGAAGAAATGCAGCAGGTCACTGCATGTGCTGCAACAGAAAAAGAAAAAGAAGATCTTATTTTTGCTTGGAAGGTGTGTAAACATGTAAAATCAAATGCCATCGTGATAGCAAAAGATGGCAGTACTATCGGCATTGGCGCAGGACAAACAAGCAGAATAGACAGTGTAAATATTGCAGTAAGGAAAGCAGGTGAAAAATGTCAGGGTGCAGTGCTTGCCTCAGATGCATTTTTTCCTTTTTCAGATAGCATAATAGAAAGTGCAAAACATGGAATCACAGCTATAATTCAACCAGGTGGCTCATTAAAGGACCAGGAAGTGATAACAGCTGCAGATGATAATAAAATTTCCATGTTCTTTACTGGTATTCGTAGTTTTTCTCATTGAATTGCTTTATTTGAATTACTCTGTAGGTAAAGCGTTAAGACGATGAAAGTATATAACTTAATACTCCACCGCTTTTTAAATATTCTACTTCAGTTAATGTTTCAACACAGCATTTTAGCAAAATTGGTTTATCACTTTCCCTTACCACACACTCCAAATTTGCATGCGGCATTATTTCTCCTTTGATACTAACTATTTCATTGCCGTTAAACATTTTTCTAGTCATTCCCTCTGGGAATGCAAGTGGTATAATACCCATGCCAATTAAATTAGATCTATGTATACGCTCGAAACTTTCTGCAATTACAGCCTTGACTCCGAGAAGCAAAGTACCTTTTGCTGCCCAATCTCTACTTGAACCTGTACCATATTCTTTACCAGCTACAATGATTAAAGGTACATTATTTTCCTTATAACGCATCGCTGCATCAAAGATCGGCATAGTTTCTCCTGAAGGAATATGTTTTGTATAGCCCCCTTCAATGCTAACCATTTCGTTTTTTATTCTGATGTTAGCAAAAGTACCGCGCATCATAACATTGTGGTTACCACGGCGAGATCCATAGGAATTGAAGCCCCTAGGTTCAACCCCAAGCTCCTTTAAATATATACCTGCAGGACTATTTGAAGCTATATTGCCAGCTGGAGAAATATGGTCAGTAGTAACGCTATCACCAAGTATTGCCAATATCTGTGCGTTTTTTATATCAATTACGTTATTCCCAAGTGACAAATTATCAAAATAAGGTGGATTTTGTATATAAGTACTGTCTGCATTCCAATTATAAATTTCTCTTTCTTCACACTCTATCTCTTGCCAGTACCTATCACCAGAAAAGACATCATTATACTTCTGTATAAACATTTCACGCGTCACAACTTTGTTAATGCATTCTTCTATCTCACGATTTGTCGGCCATATGTCTTTTAGATATACATCATTGCCATCTTTATCCTTACATATAGGATCTTTAGTTAAATCTATCTTCACAGTACCTGCAAGCGCATAGATGACAACAAGCGGTGGAGATGCTAAGTAATTGGCTTTTACTAAAGGGTGAATCCTTCCTTCAAAATTACGATTACCAGATAAAACTGCAGCAACAGTCAGATCCCTATCCTTAATACTGTCTTCAATATCCTTATTTAATGGACCAGAGTTTCCGATACATGTAGTACAACCATATCCAACTAAATTGAAGCCTAGAGTATCTAAACTCTCCTGCAAATTAGATTTATCTAAATATTCTGTTACTACTTTTGATCCTGGTGCAAGGGAAGTCTTAACCCAAGGCTTAGATGTTAACCCAAGCTTTACTGCATTACGTGCAACAAGACCTGCTGCAATCATCACGCTTGGATTAGAAGTGTTCGTGCAACTTGTTATTGCTGCAATGACGACACTGCCATCTTGTAATTTATCACTCTCTCCGGTTTTTTTAACAGAGAACGATGTGGAAAAAGACTCTGCAACCTGCGATAGAGAAATCTTATCCTGCGGTCTTTTGGGACCAGCCATGACTGGCTCGATGGCAGATAAGTCAAGTTCCAATTTATCAAAAAATGTAATATCTTCACCTGTGTACCACAACCCCTGCTCTTTGGCATATACCTCAACTAGCTTGATTAATTCTTGCGGACGACCAGTCAAATGCAGATAATCTAAAGTTTTTTGATCTATTGGAAAGAATCCACAAGTTGCACCATATTCAGGAGCCATGTTTGCTATGGTTGCTCGATCGGCAAGAGATAAATTGCTTAAACCGCTACCATAAAATTCCACAAATTTACCTACCACCCCTTTTGTTCTTAAAATATTTGTAATTGTAAGTACTAAGTCAGTGGCTGTAACCCCTTCGGCAAGCTTACCTGTTAATTTAAACCCTACCACTTCTGGAATAACCATACTAATTGATTGGCCAAGCATCACAGATTCAGCTTCTATGCCACCAACACCCCAACCCAGAACTGATAAACCATTAACCATCGTAGTGTGACTATCAGTACCAACTACAGTGTCGGGATATATTACTCCTTTATTCTCGTAAACAACTTGTGCTAAATATTCAAGATTTACTTGATGACAAATCCCTGTACCTGGAGGCACCACTCGTAAGTTTGTAAAGGATGATTCCCCCCATTTTAAAAATTGATACCTTTCTAAATTTCTTTTGACTTCTAATTTAACATTTTTATCGTATGCAGAGTTATCTCCATAGCTATCTACCTGCACGGAATGGTCAATCACAAGATCCACAGGTACTGATGGATTGATACCGCGTGTGTTGCCACCATTTTTTTGTACATAGCTGCGCATTGACGCTAAATCCACAATAGCTGGCACTCCTGTGAAGTCCTGCATTAATACTCTTGCTGGCTTGTAGCTAATTTCATGCTTAACATAATTATTAACGCAATTTGCTAGTGTTCTTATATCATCTAACTTGACATTCACGCCATCTTCATTACGTAATAAATTTTCAAGCAAAACCTTAAGAGAGCATGGTAATTGAGTAATATTTATCCCCAAAAACTTACTAGCAATATTTAGACTAAAGTAGTTATATGATTTCCCATCAATATTTAAGACTGCTTTTGAATCTAGAGAATTACTCATTTCATTTAAATGTTACGTTAGAATAGATATATTACAACATATTAGTTAAAATTAGAATGATTACCATTGCTTTTTTGTTGTTTACTCTGTTCCTCATACATAACCTCAAAATCTATAGGGTCTAACATAAGAGGGGGAAAGCCGCCACTACTGGTAATTCTCGCTATTATCTCTCTTGCAAAAGGGAAAAGAAAAGTGGGACCACTGACAAATAAAGCTCGCCTTAATTCCTCGTCACTATAAGATGCAACATTCTCTATTGAAAAAATACCGCAATATTTTGCGTCACAAATAAAAGCTATACCGTCTTTTATTTCTGTATCTTTTACTGTTGCTTTAATTTCTATATGTAAAGTAATCTCATGAAAAGATTTTATATCGTCTACTCCTTCTTTATCTTCTGTTCCCTCCAATTTTACTGAGTTTATGTTAACCATAACACTGATATCAGGGGCTTTACTTGAAGCAATAAACGGTGAATTTGGATTTTCAAATGACAAATCCTTAATATACTGACCATGAATTTTCATTTTTTGTTGCGGCATTTCCACCCCTCCTTTAATTAAATTTAATGTTTATTTATACAATATTACGTGTATTATAGCAAGATAGCAAATTTTAGTTTAATTTCAATATTACGGAGTAATTTACTTATGGTAGAACTTGTCATATATGCTTTATTAGCAGCTTTCATCTTTTCACGTTTGTACAGTTCTTTAGGCAAATCAACCAACTTGAACTTAAGAACATTAACTAACACATTAAATATAAGAAAAATGAAAGAAAATGTGTTAGAAAATACTGAAGATTTCATTGATGATAATGATGAAAACATAGATGTTTACGAGCAGATATTGAAGAAAAACAAAAATTTTTCTATTTCTCATTTTATGAAAGGTTCAAGCATAGCTTTTGAATTGATAATAAAATATTTTAACCAAGGTAATTTAAAGCAACTCAAGCCCCTCGTAGATAAAGATTTATACAATAGTTTTACAGAAAAAATCAAGCGCCGTGAAGAGTTAGGCGAAAGTCATGAGTCTGTAATTGTTTCTATCATCTCACAGAGAATCGTAGAAATGAAATTAGTGAAAAACATGGTATTTATTGCTGTAGAATTCCTTTCAGAGCAAATCAACTTCACTAAAGATAGTAAAGGAGATATCATTTCAGGCAACACATCCACTATTAACAAAGTTGAAGATGTATGGCAGTTTAAAAAAAATACTAACTCATCAGACTTAAATTGGTTACTTATTTCCATTAACTATGAAAAAGCAGATGCTAATAATGATTTAGCAACAAATAGCAAGTATCATTGATTTTGTGAGGCTAACATAATGCGTGAAGTAGTACTTGATACTGAAACAACTGGTCTTAGCATTGAATCAGGCCACCGAATCATTGAAATAGGCTGTGTGGAATTAAAGAACCGTATTCCAACAGGCAATGTCTTCCATCAATATCTCAACCCTGAAAGGGATATACCATATCATTCTTTTAAGATTCATGGAATTAGTGAAGAATTTGTACAAGATAAACCATTATTTTCAGACATAGCATCTGCGTTTCTTGACTTCATAGCTAATGACGTTTTAGTAATTCATAATGCTATATTCGATGTAAAATTTCTCAATATGGAACTAGGCAGGATCAATGCTGGGGAAATTTCTCCTGACAGGGTAATAGATACGTTACCTCTTGCGCGAAAGAAATTTGCAGGATCTCCTGTGTCCTTAAATGCATTGTGTAAACGTTTTGATATATCACTCGAGAACAGAGAACTGCATGGTGCATTAGTGGATTCCCATTTGCTTGCAAAAGTATATGTTGAACTTACAGGGGGATTACAAACTCTTTTGTTTAATAATGCAGACGATCAAGATGACAACTCCGCATCTTTGCGACCCGGAACACAAACTTTGCCTCATAGAGAACATCTTCCAAGCGATGATGAAATCGAAGCTCATAGAAAATTATTGGAACAGATCAACAATGCACTTTGGAAGAAATATATTGGATAAACTAGCAAGTAAAGGTATAATACAGTTTTACTTGAGGTTATCCCATGATAAAATTCGTAAGGCTCTTGTCTAATTTATTAATAGTACTTGCAGCTGTTTTTTTAGGTTATTGTTATTTTGTTAAGAGAGGCATTTTTACTCCAACAACAACAACTCACAATGAAGAAGTTGCAATAGGCGGAAATTTTTCACTAATTAATCAAGATGGCCAGGTTATACATAGTAGCGATCTTAAGGATAAGTATAAGCTAGTTTTCTTTGGATTTTCCTCATGTAAACGTATCTGCCCGATGAATCTTGGCATTATTTCTGAAGCATTAGCAAAGTTAGACGAGAAAACTCATGATAAGCTACAAACATTTTTCATTACAGTTGACCCTGAACGTGATAATGTTAAAAGATTGAAAGAGTTTCAACAACAATTTGATCACAGAATACAGATGTTAACTGGTGAAAAAGAAAAAATAAGTGAAGTAGTTACAAAATATAGGGTTTATGTCAATAAAATAGGTGGAGAAGAAGAAATCAACCATTCCTCAATAATATATCTCATTGATCCTCATGGAAAATATGTCACACACTTTGCACTTGATCTGAATTCAGACAAAAATCAATCTGATAAAATTTTAGTTGGGATAAAAAAGCACATAGTTATAGGCTAAATTCATGTATGGTCCCAGAGTATGATGGAAGTATAGTATTACCCTCATCTTTATTATCTCCATTTATATCACACTTTTCTTACTTTGCAAATACTTTGCAGACACCTTCTTAGTGAATGAACGTTTTTTCCATTTTATAATAGTTTTTGGATTGAGATGGTAGCGTTCAGAAAGTTTTGCTATGCTCTCTTGACTATTTTGTATTGCTCTAGGCACCGTCTCTGTTGTTCTGGCGCACCCATGTAATACTTCTCCCATAGCCCCTCCTTTATTGATGATGTTATCATACCACTATATAGTGGGACTGTACACCTAGACCGAGAATGCATCAACAAAAGGACCTTTTTCTTCTTGTTGGTCAAGCCATTACAGAAGTCTATCATTTGGTTTGGGAAATGCTATAGTTTATTGGTTACATACAAATGTTGTACGGAATTTAAAAGTATACTCCTTGAAAAACCTATTTCTGGCGGCAATTTTATTGTCAATATGCTCATCAAATATACCTAAATATTCTGTGGCAGGCCTCTTCTAAAAATCTCTCACTATAAATAGGCCTCCAAGGAGGCCTATTTATACAGGCTGCATGCAGCCATTGAAAATCTGACAAGCCAGTTATTATACTGATTGATGATTTCCTTGCCCTTTTATAGAAGGAACGGTTACTTCTGTAGAAGGTTCTTCTGTTGGTGCTACAACGTATTGACCATCATTACTTCTGTTCTTCCACCATGAATATACTGCTATTCCTACTACTCCTCCTATTCCTGCTATAGCACCAAAAATTGTCCATGTTGCTGCTGTTTTTCCTGCAATAGCTGGAGTAGGTGGTGTTGGCTTCCATACTCCTGTACTATTAACACTAAATGGAATGCTGTAGTCTGTTACATTAGCTGCGTACCCAATATTGTGTTGCCCATTATATTTTCTGATTTCCTTCATTGTATCATTGACTTTCTCCGTTACCTCGTTGAAGGCAGTTTCTTGCAATCTATTAGCAGTTTTCCATATTTCTTCAGCCTCTTTATTAGTCATTTTAGAAGCTGGTGTACTAGTAGTACTTTTATTTTTATCTGATTTTGATAGATCCCTGCATTCACCTTTTAGATAAAAAGAGAATATTTCATTGAGAGTAGGAGGTATGGAATCTAAAAATTTTTCATCCTTTGTTCTGTTAACACTAGAAATAGATGCTTTTTGACTTGTAACTTCATCTATCAAATTATTCCATACTTTCCATGTGTTGTTATCATATATCCAAACACGTTGTTTATTTATAAATATAGGTAAAGTTCCATCATTTTTGTTACGCTGTACTTTCAAAGAAGTAATATTATTATTACTATCTTTAATGCCAAAAGTTATGGTAGTATGACTTGCACTTTCAGATAGCGATACATTTTTTATACCATTTTGTTTAATGAACTCAGACACTTTTGAAATGCTCGGGTTATAAACTGCATTTCTCTCTTCTTTATTCAATATTATCTTACTTTTTATCTTGTTTTGCGAATTTGTTAGCATTTTATATTCCTTAAAAATATTATTTTAATAAATATAACTAATTCATTAACTATGTCCACAAATTTCATTAAAAAATTTATACAAAAAGTATATAAATACCACTATATAATGTATATTTTAATATTTAAGTTGATAAATTGATTTTATTTTTTTTGTAGCTTACCATTATTAAATAATTTCAGTAGTGTGTCATGAAGTTAAGTGAAATCAGAAAAAGATTTTTAGAGTTTTTTGTAAATAGTGATCATAAGCAGGTCTCTTCTTCTCCGTTAATCCCAGAGCATGATCCAACACTCATGTTTACAAATGCCGGTATGGTACAGTTTAAAAATATCTTCACCGGTATACAAAAAACTGAAATGAAGCGTGCTGTTTCAAGCCAAAAATGCTTAAGAGCAGGCGGAAAACACAATGATCTCGAAACGATTGGCTATACAAGTCGTCATCATACATTTTTTGAAATGTTAGGTAATTTCAGCTTTGGTGATTACTTCAAAGAAACTGCAATAGAATTTGCGTGGCACTTCATAACTAAGGAACTATCTCTTGATAAAAGTAGGCTATCTATCACCATTTATCATACTGATGAGGAAGCATATGAAATTTGGCGAAAGGTAAGTGGTCTTACAGATGATAAAATTATCAGAATTGCAACAGATGATAATTTTTGGAGTATGGGAAATACAGGTCCATGCGGTCCATGTTCTGAAATCTTCTATGACCATGCAAATCCTGACCTAAGTGATGATGACGGAGTTGTCGAAATTTGGAATCTGGTATTTATGGAGTTTAATAAAGATGAAGAAGGTAATTTGCATAAGTTACCCAAGAAATGTATCGATACCGGTATGGGCCTAGAAAGAATAACTGCAGTGATGCAAAACGTTTATGATAATTACGACATTGATTTTTTTTCTGCCATTATAAATAAATCGCGAGAATATTGTGGAAATGCAGAAAATAAAGTAGCGCATAAGATTATCGCGGACCATATGCGTGCAGCTGCGTTTCTTATTGCAGGAGGTGTGCTTCCCGGCAATGAGGGAAAAAATTATGTCTTGCGTCGATTGATCAGAAGAGCCGCGCGTTACATTCATCAGTTGGGGTATAATGATTCCCTACTGCATCGCATTTTTCCAGTTTTAGTGGATAGTACAAGTCCATCTTATATGGGAGATATTTATCCAGAGTTGATCAGAGCTAAAAGTTTAATAGAAACAACTTTAAAATCAGAGGAAGAGAATTTCAAAGACACTCTGATGAAAGGTATTAATATGCTGGAAAAATTCACTGCAGATTTACGTGTAGGTGATACTTTATCTGGAGAATTAGCATTTAAGTTGTATGATACCTATGGATTTCCCTTAGATATTACACAGGACATTTTAAAAGAGAAAAAAATAAACTTTGACCAAAAGGGTTTCGATGATGCAATGCAAGTGCAGAAAGAAAGAGCTCGTACTAAATGGACTGGGTCTGGTGAAAAGTCCATAGAGCAAGTGTGGTTTGATTTAACTGATAAATTTGGTAAAACAGAATTTGTTGGTTACGAGTTTGATAAAATCAGTGATGCAAGAGTATTAGCTATTATTTCTCCTCAAAATGAAATGGTTAATTCTGCAAAAAAAGGCGAAAAAGTAACTATTATACTTGATAAAACTCCGTTTTATGGTGAATCAGGTGGTCAACTTGGAGATATAGGAAGCCTGGATAAGCCAGATGAAAGTTCCATTGCAGTGGAAAATACCAATAAAATCAATGATTTATATCTACACAGATGTATTGTCACCTCTGGTGAGATTTGCCAAGGGGATACAATTACTGCAACCATTGATAAGAATAGAAGACAGAATTTGCGGAGAAATCACTCAGCTACACACCTTTTGCACTTTGCATTGAGAAAAATCTTAGGCAATCACGTAACTCAAAAAGGCTCTTTAGTTGCTCCAGATAAATTACGATTTGATTTCAGTCATAACACCCAAGTCTCTCAGGATCAATTATTTTCAATTGAAGATATGGTAAATGCTTTAATAAGAGAAAATCACTCTACATTGACAAAGGTTCAAAGCATAAATCAAGCAATGGATGAGGGTGCTATGGCCCTTTTTGGTGAGAAATATAGTGACCAAGTGAGAGTTGTAAATATTGGTGATTCAAAAGAGTTGTGTGGTGGTACGCATGTGCGATACACTGGAGAAATAGGGTTATTTAAAATAGTTGCAGAAAGTTCCGTTGCATTTGGAGTAAGGAGAATTGAAGCTTTAACAGGACAAGAAGCTATTGATTACGTGCGTAGCAACGATGTTAACCTGAAGAAAGTTGCGGAACTTGTAAAAGTGCCAACAAATGACATTGTCAGCCGCTTAAATATTTTAAGTCAAGAGCGTAAGGAATCTGAAGCTGAAATAAAAAACTTGTATAAAAAACTTGTGAATAGAGAAAATATAAAAGGCATTGATATCGGTGAAATAAACTTCCTAAGTCATGCTTTTATAGACATTCCAGTGAGCATAGTCAGAGAATTTATTTTGCAGCAACAAAAACCAAAAACTGTCATAGCTTTTACCTCTACAGAAGGAAAAAAAACAGTTCTCATTGTAAAAATAAGTAAAGATTTGACTAATAAAATTAGTGCAAAAGAATTAGCATCCAGCACAATTGGTAAAAATTGCGGAGGCAACGCTGAACTTGCGCAAGCAGGTTGTGGTAGTAGTGCAGTGATAACAGATATTTTAAAGAAACTACAATTGATGCGAGAATGCTAATTGATAATGAAACTAATCTAATAATCAATGCCATAGAGGAATTTGGTGGTGAAGCAAGATTTGTTGGTGGGTGTGTAAGAGATTCAATTCTAAAAAAAAATGTTCATGATATCGACTTAGCCACAAATTTACTTCCAGGTCAGACAATCAAGGCACTGGAGTTGTATGGTATAAAAACCATTCCAACTGGGTTAAAACACGGCACAGTAACTGCAGTTTTAAACCAAAAATCCTTTGAAATTACGACGCTAAGATATGACGTCAAGTCTGATGGTAGACATGCAGAAGTGGAGTTTACCGATAATTGGCAAGCAGATGCTTCAAGACGCGATTTTACATTCAATGCTTTATATGCAGACAGACATGGCCATATATATGACTACTTTTGCGGTATCAAGGATTTAGAAGCGCGAAGATTGAATTTTATAGGTAACGCAGAAGATAGAATTAAAGAAGACTATTTACGTATTTTAAGAGCATTTCGTTTTCATGCAAAAATATGTGTGGGAGAGTTGAGCAATGAAATATTGGCCGTATGCAAAAAACATTCACACATGATCCAAAGCCTTTCCGGAGAAAGAATAAGAGATGAAATATTTAAATTACTGGAGTGTGATAATCCTGTACCTACTCTGGAAAGCATGCAAAAATTCGACATTTTATATGAAATTATTCCACAGAAAGTAAATTGTTACATTTTGTCTTCGGAACTTCTTATTAATACTGACGCACTAGTAAAATTAGCGTTACTCCTTAGAACCACCAGAGATGACAATCTTGGAGGATATATAAGTAAATTTCTACGTCTCTCAAAAAAACAAGAAAAGAGACTGCTATTTCTACTGTCTAATAATATTTCAACTGAACTTTCAGAAAAAGAACAAAAAAAGTATATAGCTTTATATGGTAGAGAATTATATTGTGATTTAGTAAGAATATGTGGAGTTGAGTCTGCTAAGAGTACAAACACAATCAAACAATATATTGCATTTGCTTGCACCTTCACCATTCCCAAATTTCCTTTATCTGGATATGATTTAATAAGTCTTGGTTGCCAACCAGGAAAAAGCTTAGGTGAAAGTTTGGAGCTGATAAAAAAACACTGGGAAGATAGCTCCTATGCTCTAACGAAAGATGAGCTAATGTTCTATGCTAAGAATTTCATAAGCGTTCGCAGATAATAAATGTTCTGCAGCCAGCCTAAGGTTAAAAGCTATCCATTAAGATTTCAGTTGTTTTTTTTTGAAAAAAGATATAAAATAGTATTAAGCTTAATAGAGAGTTTTAAGATGCTCACGTTCAATACTTTGTATATACATAATAACAAAAAGAAGATAGTTGTAACTTTAACTGCAATAGCCTTTGCTTTAGCTATAACCCGCCACTATGTTCCTTGTATGGTAATTTATATTGATACTCGATCAATAATAACTGCAATAGCCATTTTACTAATAGGTGTTTTATGCTTAGCTATTGCTAGCAATAATGTTGTTAACATGAGTGACAACGTACGTCCGCACATAAAAGAAAGATTTTGTGGTAATTTTTCTAAAATTGCTATTGGACATTTCAAGGACGCTTTCTCATATGCTAAGTTTATAGAGGAGATTGATGGAATTATTTCCCAAGTAGAAGATATTGAACTTCAGGAATGCTTTGATGAATTTTTTACTTACACTGAAGTTACTTCTGCAACATTTAACACTCATAAATTATTAGAGCTTGCAAGGCTATTCAGATCTGTGTATGAAAATGAAAAAGTTGGAGGAAAAAAAGCAGATAGGAAATATATTATGAAGGGGAGTGTTAAATAAACTGTGTCAAACCGAAAAATGATATATTAATGATATAAAA
>OGCD01000023.1_pt1 | contig 13922 bp, 11 predicted proteins | sample 1570121 | NCBI WGS metagenome assembly OGCD01 (sample SAMN03218062, study PRJEB24507) | insect metagenome | isolation source: haemolymph | host: Pentalonia nigronervosa | place: Madagascar | collected 2012-04-30
TTTATATCATTAATATATCATTTTTCGGTTTGACACAGTTTATTTAACACTCCCCAAAAAAACACTCCCGCTCTTTATAAATATGCTCATCGTAGTATCTCTGCACTTTTCTATTTCTTTTTGGCGGAATTACAACCTCACATCCCTTGCTCTCAAGACTGGCAACGAACGCATTGCTATCGTAACCCTTATCCGCCACTAAAGTAGAGTTTGAAACATAATGCTTCAGCTCCCAAATTCCCCTTTCACACCACTTTTTGAATCTCTTGTGTACGCTCCTATAATTGCCATATATTTCTGGTAAAAGTCGCCACTGGCAGCCACTTCGTACTATATACCATATTGCTTCCATAAATTTTCTCAATCGGTCTTCATCTTTGCTGTGTATTCCCTTGATGCTTTTCAGAAATTTAAAAATTTGCTTCCATTTTGTTTCTTGTATACAATGTTTCATTCGGTAATTTCTCCATTATTATGGTTAATTAGGTTAAACTACCGCTTTTTCCTTCTTTCTTCTACTTTTTTTTCTCACAGAATAATTTTGTTCACAGGGCCTAGCAGTAATTGCTGCTACAGCGGTTGGAGTGGCTATTGGTACAGTTGCAGATTCTAACATGTCAAATACATGGTTAGCTGCTTTAGTTGGTACAGTAATAGGAACAACAGCAACAATTGCCGGTGATATTATAAGTAGCGTAGTAAGCTCTGTACTTGAAGATCCTGAAAGTGAAAGTCTTTCAGCAGGTTCCAGCTTTGTATGAGGTTTCATTTGTATTTTAAGGTTGACATTTATTCAACTTTTTTGTATAATAATTAAGTATACTTGTTATACTATAGCAATAAAATTACCTTGTAATAGGTGTATTGGACCCGAGGGCAGTACTCGGCGCCTCCACCATTTTTGTCCATGGGGGCGAGTCAGGATCGACATGCATAGTAAAGATGGTAGCTTTGCTCGGTTAGATACCACCGCTAAGAGTTCATAATTTAAATGCAAACGATAACGTTAGCTCCGATTGTGGTAATGTGGCACTTGCTGCTTAATTCAGCACAGTAACTTTATTACTATGAACACGGTTTGGGAAACACCGGGTAACAGAAGTTTCCCAAGTTTTTACAGAAAAGTTATGACTATCAATGACACGATAAGTTATCAAAAGCTACTTAGGCCTATCAAATTTCAGGTTATTAAAAAAGCTCTAGATACTTTGCTTAATAACAACTTTGTTCCCCATCTAGAAATATTATTTTTCACAAAATTGAATGGTGTAATCATACCAAATCATTTAAAAAAATCATATCCAGATCAAATGCTTATTGTACTACAGCATCAATTCTATGATCTAAAAGTTTTTGAGAATGAATTCAGTGTTAGCTTAAGTTTTAGTGGAAAACAAAAGCAAATTGTCATACCATTTCTCGCTATTAGCAGATTTCACGATAAAATCTCAGGAGATATTTTAATGTTCACTGAGGACAAAAATGAAGAACGTATTGAAAAATTTTCAGGTGGTAATATCATTTCCTTGGATCAACTGCGCAAAAAATAGTTTATAGCACCCGGCAAAATCTCTTGAATGCAACAAGTTTTTAATGCAATTGCAGTGCAGAATTTACCTTATTAACTATTTGTATAACAAATTTAAAGATATCTTAATCATCTCGTTTATATAAGAAAATACTTCTTTTTATTCATCTATTTTTAATTTACTTTCTTTAACTTTATTTTTTTTATAGGAGGAAAACATGATTAAAGCATTGTCAATATCAGTAACAGCACTTACTTTACTGTTATCACAACAATCTCTGGCAGAAGGATTTTACATCGGAGGCAAATACCATGGTCAATTTTTTAACAACACAGGTTCGCTAAAGGTAACAAGCTCTTCAGGTAAGGACATCACAGCTGCTAATGTAAATGATAGAATTGGAGCAAATACAGAAAGTCAGTCAATTGATAAATACAAACCGAATTACGATCCTCCATTTTCTGCAAGTGTAGTACTTGGCGGCGTAAAACAGCTAGAACAACATGAATGTAGGTTTGAATTAGAAGGAATGTATTCTCAGGTAAAAGTAGATAACATTGGCTTAATAAACGGACCAATCACCGTAATGTATAATATGAAAGATAAAGGTAACGAAGATGCTGCATATTCAATTATAGCAAATCATGACCAGATTGAGAACTCATCTATCATGGCAAACGTTTATCACCATTGGAAAAATGACCAATTTTCTTTTTCCCCTTATGTTGGAGCTGGAATTGGTGGAACAAGAATAAAAATGTTTGAAAAAACATCAATTAGACCTGCATATCAACTGAAAGCTGGTCTTAATTACCAAGTAAATAAGGATACAGATATCTATATTGGGTACAGACATTTTGGTGTTATTGGCGGTAATTTTGATAAATTTGCAACTTTGAAAAAAGGGAAAAGTGATTGGGTAAAGGATGATAGTACCACTAATTTAAAGAACAGCTTTTTCGGTACACATGGCGTGGAAGTTGGTATGACTGTTCGCTTTGCAAGCTGATCTGCAACGTTAACAGAAATTACACAGTTTTTTATATATATAATAGTTTTATAATTAAAGGAGATTAACATGACAATACCAGCAAATATGAGCACTAATTTGAGCGCTGTTACCGTGCAAGAATTATTAGACTACGCAGACTTTACAAACGGTTTGGTCGATAAGCTAAAAGGTAGTTTTGCTAAACTTAATGGTGAAAATGCCACTGATGCTGGAGTAACTGCTATGCTAGGGAAGTTGACAGATAAAGTTGTTACGACTAAGGAACTTACAGCAGAAACAGCTAAACTTGTTCAAGTTGATGGTTCAAATGCCACTGATGCTGGAGTAACTGCTATGCTGGGTAAGTTGCAAGGTCAGAATAAAGTTGTTACAGATTCAAAACTTACAGAAGAAACAGGTAAGCTTGTTCAAGTTGATGGTACAAATGCCACTGATGCTGGAGTAACTGCTATGTTAGATAAATTGACAAACAAAGTTGTTACAGATTCAAAACTTACAGAAGAAACGGGTAAACTTGCTAGACTTGATGGTACAAATGCAGAGCAAGGAGCAGAATTGCTAAACGCAATTCTTAATGTTAAGAGCAGTACTGATCCTACACAAACAATTCTTGAAACTAGGTTAGCTAAAGCTGGTACTGTTGATGTAGGTCAATTTGTTAACATTGATGGTACAAATATAGCAACTCATTCAGATAAAGGAAAAGCATTAGCAGAAGCAATACTTGGTGTGAAAGTTGCAGATGGTGATTCTAAAACAGTTATTGAAACTCAATTAGATGCAGCATTTCAACTCAAGGCTGATAAGAATGCATTAGATCAGAAGGCTGATAGCGATACTTTAAAAGAGTTTGCTAAGCTTAATGGTGAAAATATTGATGTAGATGCTTTTGCCACTCAATTAGCAAATAAACTTGCTATAAAAGATGGGAGTAATATTGCAGACGGATTTTCAGATGTATTAAAAAATAAGTTTGTTCTTGTAGATGGTAGTAATATTGAGGAAAGTGGGCTTGAAACTAAATTGGCAAGTAAGTTTGCTGCAGCTGGTAGTGCAAGTGGAGAAAAAATAGTAGAAGCTAACCCGAATGATACACTTCCAGATGCTTGGGCAAATTTGATATAGCCAGGCAAGTAGATCTCAGTTGGGATCTACTTCAACCAGTCCTTTTCAAATACTGCAAGCCCATGATCAGTGAGTGGATGATTCATTAATTGCCTTAGTACTTTTGCTGGCGCAGTAACTGCGTCAGCTCCAAGTTTTGCGGCTTTAATTATATGTGCTGGGCTTCTTACTGAGGCAACGAGAACCTTCGTATCGAACATGTAGTTGGAATACACAGTGCATATATCTTCTATTAAGGATAACCCATCATAACTGATATCATCCAGGCGGCCAATGAAGGGAGAAATGAAACAAGCACCAGCCTTAGCAGCAAGTAGTGCTTGTCCAGGAGAAAAACATAAAGTTATATTAACATTTATATTATACTCTGTCGATAACTTTTTACAAGAAATTAATCCATTATATGTAAGGGGTAGTTTCACGACGATATTTTCAGCAATTTTTGCCAAATCTAATCCTTCTTTCATCATTTCTTCATGACTATCGGCAACAACTTCAACACTAACAGGTCCATCTATAATTGAGCATATTTCACCTATTAAATCCTTATATTTATTTTTATGGCCAGATTTTGCAATTAATGAGGGATTAGTTGTGATACCATCAATTAATTCTTTTAATTCTTTAATTTCATTTAAATCAGCACTATCAAGAAAAATTTCCATATACTCCTATCATTGTTGTTTTAAACATAAAACCTACAGTTTTAACAGTCAAGAGAAATTGTCTGGCTATATGAGCTTTTGAAATTTTTTATAAAGTTTAGTAAATATGATAATCAATGCACCATCTCCAGTAACATTTGCACCAGTGATGATAGGGTTAATCATCACATAAATTGCAGTTATTAGCGACAGCATGGCTGGGGAAAAATGCAAATATCCCTCAAGAATTCCCAGTACTACGATTATGTTACTACCTGGTGCCGAAGCAGTGAACTTCAGCATAAGGAAATACAACAAAAAACTTAGGTGGCTCCATATTGTTAGTGGTTGAGTGCCAAAAGATTCTATAATCACTAAAGCTAGAACAATAATACAAAAACAGTTGCCAGGAGAGCTAGTACTTGCAATTACAGGAACCATAGAATCTACCATGTCGTGTTCTTTGACATTCTTTTTACATCCCTCCAAAGTAACAGGTATTGTGGCACTGCTTGATGATGTTGCAATTGCTGTAACTAACGCAGGTGCCATATTCTTCATGCTTGTTAGCCAATTTGTGATGTTAAATGAACTTGCAATTCCGTATAACAATATGACATAAAGGTAGATGACAACTATCATGATGGTAAAGATTGCAATATAATCTTTAAAAACAACCAATAAAATTTGGTCATGCTGCAATTTTAAAATAAAACCTAATATAAATAAAGGCATGATAGGAATCAGTATCCTTTTTAGAAGGAAAAATGCTATACCTGCTAGTCTTTTAGCAATCATATCACTTTTTTGTGGAACAATTTTATGTGCGGTCACTCCAGATATGACTCCAAATATTAAGGCTTGAAAGTTTGAGATTAGTATTGGTAACTTGAAATTCCATAAACTGCCCAGTGCATCTGTTGGCAATAGCATATTAGAGTTAATATGGAAATTTTGTACAATAATATATCCCGTAAAGTAACCAAGAAGGCTTGAAAGCAAATTTGACAAAAAGACTGCTGCAAACAGTAATATGATAAATTTAATTGCCGAATTTTTTAAATTATTTATACTATTAAACATTAAAGAGAAAATAATAAAAGGCATTGTAAAACTTAGAACCTCTTTGATGCCTAAGCTTACTGAATATAAAAAAATCTTTATATCAACGGGGACAAAGTTTCCAAACAAAACCGATGAAATAAAAATTATGAGCAGTAAGAGCAACATATCTAGTGTGAAATAAGATTAATTTAGTTTGAAATTTTTATAAATGCAAATTAAATAAATCGTCTTCTTGTCAAAATTTCTGCTAAAATCTCTTTAAAGTTCACTAGCTGACTATTTGCATTATATAGTGCTTATTGCAGAATAAATTTAGGTTCATACGTGAGTTCAATAAATGGACTATATAGATATTATAAAATCTAAACTGCTATTGTCTGACATAGTAGGTAAGAAAGTTAGGCTAACAAAAAGAGGAGATAGTTTTGTTGGATTATGCCCATTTCATCATGAAAAGACTCCATCCTTCTCTGTTACCAACACTAAAGGATTATACTACTGTTTTGGCTGCTCGGCATATGGAGATGTGTTTGAGTTTGTTTCGCAAACTGAGGGCTTAAGCTTCAAAGATGCAGTAACAAGATTGGCATCAGTGGCGGGTGTTGAACTGCCTCAAAATCTTAATGTTAAAAAAGAAGACAATAAACTGTTCTTAGCTCTTGATTTGGCTACAAATTGGTTTTTACAGAGAAATCAGGAGGTTGTAAATTATTTAACACAGCGCAATATTTCACCCGAAATGATCAGCAAATTTAAAGTAGGATATGCACCGAGCTTTGGTTTTAAAGAGCATTTAAATGCTTTAGGCATTGAAGATAAAGTTTTAGCTGAAGTTGGGTTAATAAATAAAAATTTTCGTGATTATTTTTACGATCGGTTGATATTTCCTATATGCAACATTGCCGGAAAAACAATAGCTTTTGGTGGGCGTGTATTGAACTCTGAACAACAACCGAAATACCTAAATAGCCCAGAAAATCAGCTTTTTAAAAAAAAGGAGAATTTATATGGACTAAACTTTGCTTTAAGCGAAGTACGTCAGAAGCAAAATGTGTTTGTTGTGGAAGGGTATATGGATGTGATAGCATTACATCAGGCAGGAATTAGCAACGCTGTTGCTCCACTTGGTACTGCAATTTCTGCAGAACAAATAAAGGGTCTATGGAAATTTACTAAGGAAATCTCTATTTGTATGGATGGTGACAGTGCAGGACGCAACGCTGCTGTTAGAGTTGCCAAGTTGGTTATGCCAATGCTTGAACCTGGATATACACTAAAGTTTGTGACTTTACCAAGCAATAAAGACCCATGTGATATATGTAATGAGCTCGAATATAATAAAAAAGATATATTAACTACTTTAAATTATTTTACTAAACTGCACTCTGAATACTTATGGCATAACATAACTGGTAATAATACACAGGACTATGATGCTCCAGAAAAATATTCAGTTCTCGAATATAAATTGATGGAGTACGTCAATGCCATCAGCAATAGTAGCATTAGAAGGTACTATAGAGATTATTTTTATAATAAGACAAGAGAGTTAAGAAGTGATTTAAAAAAGCAGACTTTCAACAGCAGAACTAAAGCAGCAAAAGGAGAATATCTTCACAACAAATCTCCCGAATTTATTGAAGAGGAACAAAATCAAACCATAATTTTACGTGTATCTATAGAATTTCCTGAGATTTTAAGTCATCCTATGTTTTTTGAACAATTCTCCAATTTTGAATTTATTGACGTAGATATGAAGATATTACAACAACATATAGTTGGTATCGTGAGTGAAAAAACATCATTGAATAAAGAGACTTTATTACAAGAACTGGAGCAGTTTGAAATTATAAAATGTATCTTCGAAAAAACCAAAGTATTAAACAGTCAATTAAATGAAAGAAAATCTGCAGAAAATGTATGGAATAACATAGTGTTACGAAAAGAATTGAATTCACTAGAAAAAGAAAAAATTGCAGCAAGATTAAGTGGAAATTTTGACTTAGAGGAAAAACTAATAATACAAATAAAGCGAATAGAAAATAATATGCAAGAAATGCAAATGGATTTTATTCAAAAAGAAGAAAGTGTTAAATCGCGTCAAATTAAAGATATGGATTAGGCATATGTATAAATGAAGTGAGACGGAATCAAGACGTAAAGGAGCATTTGAAGCAGCAGTGTATGTATTAGTGCCCCCCATCGGGGATTATAAAAACCCCTCGCCTTAAGGCAAAGGAAAGAATATAATAGTCGCGTATGCGACGTTATGAGTACAATGCACATTCTAAGTACGATATAAAAGCACATGTATGTCCCAAATTTTGTTGGACCCAGTTTTAAAGTTCGATTCTATTCACATTCAAGAGAGTTTAAAACATTTTTAAGCTTTTTTATTGAATTTGATTTATAATGGCTTCATTGAATTTAGACTATGGAAGATAAGTTACTTGAATCAGTAAAAAACAAAAATTATTTTAATAAGGGAGTTGAGTGGTATTGCTATAGGTATTTATTCTGCATTACAGAAAGATCCTGGTTAGCGCTGATAGTGTCATTTCTCTCAGTGTGTGTATTTTTATTACTATTGGATATATATTTATTATTTCCCACTGAAAGAGATCTAAATTTTGTGAAATATATCAATCATAGGGATGATGAGTTTTCTGTAATACGTAAACTCAGTTTTTACAAAAAAGAAAATGAACATATTTCTGTAGCGCGGTACTTGATACAAAAATATGTTGAGCTATATGAGTCTCGTGGGGTTGCAAAATTTTCTTATCAAACAAGTTTTATAAAAAACAATTCCACACATAGGGTCTATAAGAATTTTCAGGAAAAAATAAAGAATGAAGTTAGTGATTCATCTACACATAAGAAGAAGGTCATCAAAACAAGTGTAGTGAAACTATCTATTGACCAATCAACCATAGATTTAGTAAAATTTACCGGCAGCGCTACTGTGATTTTCACGACTGAACAAGACAAGGAAATTCATAATCAAATTATTAAGATTGACTTTACTTTATCAAATATACGGACAACTATGAGAGGTATAACACCATTTAAGTTTGTGGTTAACGACTATAAAGTAAAATAATTACTTGACATGAAGGGCAGTATCTTTGGAACTGTACATATTACAATATTTACACAAACATGGTTATAAACGTAGTCATGCAATGGACAGATCCCCTGCAAAACGAGGCAAGAAGTAGCTACACAGTCCCAGAGAGTGATGATATAATAAAATATGAGAAAAAAACCATCAAAGAGCCAAGCGATTCCAAAAAAACTTACTCTCAGAATCGTTATGCAAAATAGCCAAAATTAGCCATATTGGATAACTTTGTAGCACTTTTTGTTTACATGAAAGTATATATGCGTGAGAATAGAGAGTAAAAATGGTTAAAATTTTATCAATATTAATTATAATTCAAAGTTAAAGTAAATAAGTAATTTTTTACTACTACTGAATTTTTCTTTAAAAATAAAAATAGGCATGCTGCATTGTAAATTTTTCCATTATTATTCCATCAGCTTGATATAGTAAATTCGGTATAATAGCAGTATACCTATGTTAAAAATGCAGAATTTAACAGATTACTTGAAGAAAGAAATCACAAAACAGCATATGGAGCAAATCAAGTATCTTTTTAACAGCTAAAACACGTAACATGATGTGCTTTAATTCAGAAGTACCTCAATTTAATAACATAATATTTTGTCCTAAATAGTGTTGACAAGATATATGCACTAATAGTACATTAAACTACCTGGTGCAGCTTAAAATGAGGCTCCTGCTAGGTTAGTTTTATGGGTTTAGTTGAGGTGATGAGGTATGTATCAAGTATTTTATTGTGAAGAGTTTAGTGATTGTGCTTTAGGTGATGATAAAAACCCTTTAAGAAAAAAATTCAATGCAATAGTTAAAGATTTAAAGGAAAATAGACATACAAACCTTGGAGATGTGAAGTTAATAAAAGGTGATGGAGGTGTTAAATATTTTCGTGCTAAATTAAGTGATGCAGATAGATTATTGTTTACGAGTATAAAGTATAAAAAAGAAGGCAAAGAAGAAGATGCTTTTGTTATTTTGGAAGTCATACTGAATCATGAATATAACAAATCAAAATTCTTAAAAGACAAAGAGAAAATAAAAAGCATAAAAATAATAGAGCATAACGAAGACGATAAAAAAATTCCTGACAATATAGAAATTATAGATGCGCCAAAAATACATTGGTTAGGGAAGTTTATCACTTTTAGTGCAAAGCAAGAAGACATAGTTGAGAATGCTGGAGGAAAGTATAATTTGCCTTTAGTTGTCAGTGGACATGCGGGTAGTGGAAAGACGTCAGTGGCTTTGGAAAAGCTTAGAAAGATAGAGGAGGAAGGAAAAATTCTATATATTACCCAGTCAGAAAATCTGATAAAGCAATTAGAAGAATTATATAAATATGAACACTGGGATGAAGCTGCCGAAGAACTAAGAACAGGTGATCCAGAGCGAATTGATTTCCTGTCTGTTCATGAATTTCTTGAAAAAGTAACAGAAGAAGACGTAAAAGGAAAGAAACCGATCGATAGGAATGTGTTTCATTCATGGTTTAAAGAAGAATGTAATAAGGGAAAATTTAAAAAGTATAAGAAGGAAGGAGATAAAATATTCGAAGAATTTACCGCTGTAATAGCTGGAGGAAGTTTAGGAAGAGAGGGCGGGAAAGAACAATACATGAAGTTAGGAAATAGGGAATCTATCTTTCCTAGAGAGGAAAGAGAAAAAATATATGATCTTTTTGAAGAATATAAGAAATTTATAGGAGAACATTCGGAATATTATGATGTTAGTCTAATTGCTCATGAGTATGTTGAAAAGGCTGATGAAGTTTATGATACAGTTGTTGTAGATGAAGTTCAAGATTTAACTAGAAGTACATTAAAGCTAATATTAGGGAGCTTAAAAGATGATAGTAAGGAGAATTTTTTATTATGTGGTGATGTTAATCAGGTAATACATCCAAGTTTTTTCTCTATATCTAGGTTAAAACATTTCCTTAGTAATATTGTAGAAAGAAAAGAAGTAGGAATTTGTGTTCTTGAAAAGAACTATCGTAATAGCCAGCAAGTTATAGAATTAGCAAATCGTATACTACACTTCAAGAATTATTGTTTTGCTTCAGAAGATAAAATAAAACCAGATAAGAAAGAAACTTTTTTCATGAAAAGTGATAGTAACAGTAAGGGTACAGTGGTCTTCATAAATGAGAGTGAAAAGCAGGAAGAAGTAGGAAAAAAAGCATCTAGGTCAGTAGATTGGGCTGTATTAGCTCTAGATGATGGCAGCAAGGAAGATGTACGTAGAGCGTTTGATACGCCACTTGTGTTTAGCATGCAAGAGGCGAAAGGCTTGGAATTTAAGAATGTAATTCTTTACAAATTTGGTGAAGTTTATAATAAATTATGGAATATAGTGTGTCCAAATAAAGATAAGGAGGAAGTTGAAAGAAAGGTTAATGAAATTCGTCTTTCGTACGGTGAAGAAAATGTTAACACTTCAAGAACTAAGGATAAGGAAGATGAATCTTTCGAGAGGAATAAATTTTATATGAATGCTCTGTATGTTGCAGTCACTCGTGCTATTGATGGTGTTTATATTATGGACGATAAAGAGCAGCATAATTTATTGAAAGTAGTAGTACCAGGGGAAGAAGTTAATGTAGTAGGTACTGCAAGTATTGAGGAGAAAGAATCCAGTCTTGCAGAATGGAGAAATATGGCACTAGATTTAATAAATAAAGGAAAAATAGAGCAAGCTGTAAATATAGCAAAAACAAGACTGTTAAACGAGGAAGAATATGTTCAAGAGATCATAAATTCATTGAAAGCTGGGGGATGGGATACAGAGGCTGAAGGGATAAGCGCTAAGTTACAGCCTTCTTTAGGAGCAGAAGTTAGTGCAGAGGATGCAAGTTCTAAGTCTCCTCAAAAACGCTCTGGGGGCATTGTAAAGTCTGTAACTCCAACAAAAAAGATTAAAGTTGATCAAAATGATGGTCAGAGTGAAATAGATAATACAACGAAACATAGGATGAAAAGAGCTACAGCAATAGACAACAAAAAAGTGCCCAATCAGAAGCGTGCAAGAGCAAATCAGAATGAGAGAAGAGATGGAGGTAAAGGAGCTTCTATTAGCAAACAACGACATAAACAAAAGGAAAAACTGCCAAAATTAAAAGGTGGTAGAAAATTAACTCAGATAATAAGAGGAGACCAAGAAGAGGAATTTGAAGAAAAAGTTAAAAAGAGCCCAGACAGTGTGTATCAGTATGGTAAGGAAAAGTTATTAGACTACGCTTTAAAGCAAGGTAGTTTTAAGATAGCTAAGTACTTAATTGAGCAAGGGGCTAGTGTTCATGGTGATAAGGAAAAAAATGGATCTCCTCTCTATTTGGTTCTAGATTGTATAGTTAATTGTATAGTTAAAGGAAAAATATATGGAGAAGATGATTTAAAGGTAAAGGAACGCTTTGACTTGTGTAGAGAAATAGTTCAGCTTATAATTAATAAAGGATTTGATGTTAGTAATTACAAACCTCAACCTGGTACCACAGTTTTACACCATATTCTAGAAACAAAAGAAAATAAGGACAAAGTTTTTCCAATATTTAAGTTATTTGTAGAGGGTATGGCAAGTAGCGGTATTGATTGTAAAAATAACAACCTTTGTACTCCCTTACACATAGCAGCAGAACAAGGTTTTAAGGATGAGGCTGAACTTCTTCTCAAGCATAGAGCTGATATTAATGCTAAGGATATTCGTGGCAATACTCCTTTACATTCGGCAATAGTCTCTAAGTGTGAAGGTATAATTGAAGTTTTGCTTAAAAATGGAGCTGATATTAATGCTAATGGTATTAGACATTGTACTCCCTTACATGTAGCAGTAGAACAAGGTTATGAAAGTATAGTTGAGCTTCTTCTCAAGCATGAAAAAATTGATGTTAATGCTAAGGATGAGAAAGGTAGAACTCCTTTGTATTTTGCAGTACTAGAAGATTATGAAAGTATAGTTGAGCTTCTTCTCAAGCATGAAAAAATTGATGTTAATGTTAGGGATAATCGTGGTGTTACTTCTTTGCATGTAATAGCAGAAAAAGGTAATGAGAGTATAGCTAGACTTCTTCTGGAGAATAAAAAAATTGATGTTAATGTTTGTGCTGGAGAAAGATTTGGTACTGCTTTACATAAAGCAGCAGCTTCAGGTCATAAGAATATAGCTGCACTTCTTCTCGAGCATGGAGCTGATATTAATGCTAAGCCTGCTGGATATTGTACTCCTCTGTGTTTAGCAACAAAAAAAAATTGTAAGGATGTAGTTGAGCTTCTTCTTTCTGATGCGAATATTGATATCTATGAAGATAGTTTTAGTGAGTTTCTTGAAAAAAGAAAGCTTAATAAAACAATGCAAAAGTTGTATGATGGAAAAAATAAAATTAACAGGGAAGTTTTTGAAGCAGTACAAGAGGCAGTGCAAAAAAAAGATGAAGCAGGCAAGAAAAAAATTGAGAAATTACTGGAAAATGGTAGTGGTCAGTTCTGTCCAAGCTTTAATTATAGGACAGAAGAAAAGACGGTTATTACTTTGAATAAAGATGTACTGCAGCTTGTGTTTAGTTATGCAGCAGAGAAAAAAATATATGTTGAAACAGTAGGATCATTCCTTATAACAGACAGTAAGGGAGAGTTTTTAATAGGGAAGGATAAGGTTACTAAATATAGTGATATGAAGGGTAATACTTTCTTACATCTTGCAGCAGAGAATAATGACAGTAAAATGGTTGAGTTTCTTTTGAAGGCAGGAGCTAATGTTAATGCTCGTGGTTTAAATGATTGTACTTCTCTATATATAGCAGCACAAGAAGGTAACTATGATGTGGTAGAGCTTCTTATCGGTCATGAAAAAATTGATGTTAATGCTAGAGATCTGTATGATAATTCTCCCTTGCATGTAGCACTAAATAGGGGTTATAGTGATATAATTAACCTTCTACTTACTGACCCTAATATTAATGTTGGTCGTGAAAAAGTTTCGTCTGCCAAGAAGAAAGAAGACAAAGCAAAAATTCTTCAAAAATTAAATCAAGATAACAAGCTGTTTAATTTAATAAAACGAGCAAAAAAACAAGCAGATAGAAGTAAGATAGATGAATTACTAGGAGAGATAAAAGAATTACTGGAATTAAAAAGTGGAAGTAGTTTTAAGCCAAGTTTAAACTATTCTCCAGATGGTACTGATGAAGGTACAACTTTAAAAATTGCTCTTCAAACAGGAAATAAAAAGCTGTTAAAACTCTTATATGATTATGCTGAGAAGAATATAGGCGTAGACACTGAAATATTTAAACAACTCAGAGAGACTGTAGAACAAAAAGAGGAATTTCAGTTGGGAAGTAGTTTGAGTGGTGTTTCTATTTCTAGGTGTATGGTGGGAGTGTTAAATAAACTGTGTCAAACCGAAAAATGATATATTAATGATATAAA
>OGCD01000024.1_pt1 | contig 13724 bp, 7 predicted proteins | sample 1570121 | NCBI WGS metagenome assembly OGCD01 (sample SAMN03218062, study PRJEB24507) | insect metagenome | isolation source: haemolymph | host: Pentalonia nigronervosa | place: Madagascar | collected 2012-04-30
CAAGATAAAATGGCAGCACACTTCAGTTACTTAAACCTGTGATCGAACGAAGGTTAACGTTAAATGCTTATATCATAAAAATCTCTGAAAAAAATAAAATTACTAAAAGTGGCTACATTAATAACGAACGATGATGATATTATTGTGTTTCGTTCATAAGCGTTTTAACATCACGGTTGATATTTGTTTCTCACTAGTGTCGTTTGCGCTTAGTATTCGATGTTTCAAAACAGTCACTATACACTCGTCTGTAGTGTATTTGTTGTAATATAATATATTTGCTTAGAAACAAGTGGGATACGCTCATTTGAACAACAATAATCATTATAATAAAATATAAAAATCAGTTACGTGTATAACCCCGACCTAGTAGCACGTTTAACGTACTGTACTCCTGCTCGTATTTATAGCTTCAGATAACATAATATTGTTATAGGCACCTACTACGTGTGATCCAGTAGTAGTATGAATATGTGTACCTGGTACCTACCTATTTATAAATAAATAATTATGTTATTTTATACATTAATTGGTTAAATCGTTATGCAACTTATTAGAAATTAACGTATGTAGTTTTGGTTCCATGTTATATTTTCACTGAAAAAATACCACAGTAAAAATGTCTTGATAAAAAATACGACAATAAAATAAAATGTGAATTTCTCAAAATCCAATTGAGTAACAATACAATTGTTTTAATAGGTTATGTGTTGGGTGTGTTTGGTTTTTGTTGGTGCTCTTGTATAGCTTATTTAAAATTTTCTCCATAGAATATTGCTATTTTTTTCTGATATTGGATTTTGCATCTGAACATCAGGTGTGATATGCAGCATGACCAGCTATAGACACTGTTGCTACTACAAGAGCACTCAATGCTGCAGTTTTAAGAACAACTTTTTTATCTTCTTGCTTATTATTAGCTGCAATTAAAATACCTTTTACGTTTCCATTTGCGTGCCATAAAGGAGTATGGCCATCGTTATCTCCTATATGAATATTAGCCCAGTTGTTTATTAGAATGTTCACTGTACATGTTTTGTTATGTTTAGTAGCAAGATGTAAAGGTGTTTGGCCATTATTATCTCTTGCATTAAGATTAGCTCCTTTGTTTATTAGAGTACGTATTTTATCTATCTTGCCACCTTGAGCAGCATAATGTAAAGGGGTTTTGCCATCTTTATCTTTTGCATCAACATCTGCTCCTTTTTTTACTAAAATCTCCATAATATCTTGACAAAAACGGCATAAAACAGCAAGGTGTAAGGGAGTTCTGTTATCTTTATCTCGTGCATTAAGGTCAGCTCTTTCATCTATTAAAACTTCTACTGCGCCTGCATTGTAATGTTCAACAGCAATATGTAAAGGAGTTTTATCATTGTTATCTTTTTCATTTATCTTAGCTCCTGCTTCTATGAGATTTTTTAAGGCTGTTTTATCGCAATTACCTGATATAGCAGTATGCAAAGGAGTTCTGCCACCCCTATCTTTTGTATTAACTTCTATTCCTTCTATTTTCAAGAGAGCAGCCATTGCTTTCCAACTTTTATAGCAAACTGCTATATGCAAAGGAGTATACTTTCCACAGCTTTGTGCATTAACATTTATTTCTCCTGACTTTAATAAAGTATCTATTACCTTTTCACTGTTAGATATAGCAGCATGATGCAAAAGAGACCACAAAGATAGCATATTTACTGCATTAATATTTATTCCTTCTACCTTTAATAAAGCACCTATTAAAATTTCCAGATTATTGCGAGTAGCTAAGTGCACTAGTGTATACTTGTCAACTCTTTCCTCAAGTAAGTCATTATCATAAACAGCACAAAATGGGTAATTTACATCAAAGTTATTTTTCTTCCACTCTTCATGTACATCTTGATGTTCTGCTTTTAATTTTTCTTTTATTTTTTCAATTACATTAACTTCATTTAAATCATCATCATTGTTTACTGTAATTAATAGTTCTCTCCACTGTGCATGTTTTATTGTTATAGCTTTACCTCAAAATTATAGCAATACTTATGTATTATAACATGAAAATCAACTGTAACAATAGTTTACTAAATCTTAAAAAATAGTCAGAATCAAATAAGTAAGTAACTTATAAATCTAGTGCGTAGTCACCAAAAAAAAGTATTGCTGTCAAATATATTTTGCAGAATAGCGATATGGTATGATCACATGCTCTTTATTGATTTAGTCAATATAATTAGTAGAGAATTTCTCTCTGGGGGAAATGATGTTTATCATAATATATTGCAACTATTTGGCATAACAGGTCTGAGTGCCATGGGAAGGCCATTTGGTGCCTTTGTCTTTGGTCATATTGGTGATAAGTATGGCAGAAAAATAGCACTACCAATTGCTATTTTGCTAGTATCAATACCATCTAGTTTAATCGCATTTATTCCAAATTATAGTCAAGTGGGTATAATATCTACTATATTGTTGATTATGATCCACGTTCTACAAGGAATTGCATTAGGGGCTGAGCAAGGAGGCAGCTCTGTCTATCTCATAGAACATTTATCTGATAAGAAAAAAAAATTAGGAATGCTTTTTGGCATCATAGGTTTTGGTAGATCTATAGGTATCTTACTTTCTGCATTGGTAGTCATTCTCTGCAAAATAACAACTGATTTTAATGCTTGGGGATGGAGATTACCGTTTCTTTTCTCTGCTGTTTTGGGATTAATTAGTGCATATAGCATATATATATTAGGAGAAACACCAGTATATAAGGCAAGTCAGAAGCAAACTCATTTACCAATAATAGAATTGATGAAACACCACAAAAGAGCGTTCGTACTTGCTACTTTAATAGCTATGCCTGTGAACGTCGTTGTTGGCTTCACTATATTTGTTCGCACACTTGCAAAGGAAATAGTATCAATGGAGGTGTATGTAACGACATATATTAATGAAATTGTCTCCATTATAACTGGCATACTAATGCCAATATTTTCAATATTGTTTGGAATTTTGGCTGATAAAATGGGAAAAGAACGCACGGCAATTTTATTTATAGTAATGACAATGATATTGTGCTGTCCTTTGCTATCTATTGCATACTACTACAAAAGTTATCTTGTGATTATGCTGAGTGTAATGCTTCTTTCCATGATAGAAAGGGGCATAAATCCCATCGGAATAGTAGCATCTGAATTATTTCCTACAAAAGTCAGATTTAGTGGCGTTAGCTTATCACGTAACATATCCTTTACTTTGCATGGGGGATTCACTCCTATGATATGTACTTGGTTTACTATAATTTTTCCTCAAGTGAACTTTGCTTCTGGACTTTATGTGGTATTGTTTTTACTAATCAGTACAGTGGCAATATTACAGATAAAACCGCAAGACAAAAAACTTTAGACTTGTACAAGAGATACTATTTTTTCATTATTTTGTATAATGAAATTTTATGCTGCTTTTGCTCTCTGCACAGATCTTCAAGCAAGGTAGGGCCGAAGCCCCACCATAATACTCGGTACTTTTTGTGTTCAGTGAGAAATTTTATTGTTTTTTCTTGCACTTTGGATTAATCTTTACTCATAGACTGACTATGGTGTTCTGGTTCTGCATCAATTAATGAACCACTTGGTTGTGGTTGAGGGTTTTGTAATTGCTCTGCCCATGCTCTAAAGTTTGCCCTAAAGTCTTGCATTTCCCCCCTCAGCTCAGCTTGATTGTTCCTAACATCTGCGAAACCTTCCCTAACCTCTGAAAAACCTTCCCTAACCTCTGCGAAACCTTCCCTAATCTTTTCTTGATCCTGTAGAATTCTCCTAGCGTGGGCTAAATCTTCTGCTACTTTTTTGGTAAATCTCTCTATTCTCTCTGCAAGCTCGCGTGATTCTTCCAGATAAAATTCTACAGTGATTGGTCTATAGTGATTAAGGTCTAAATTTTCTGCTAATTTATTGCTGATTATTTCTATGGCATCAAAAAATTTACTAACACTTATTTCTTTTCTCACATCAAGATAAGACGCTAAGTTAATTAATACTTTATTTAAGTTTTCCCCCTTCTTTCCTACATCCAGTGAAAAAAAAGGTGAAGAGAAAGAAATAGAAGGCACGTTAAAAAGCATGTTAGCAGGAACACAGGAAAAAAGTTTTTCTATTAACCACCATATGCAGGATATATCGTCATCTTTTTTGCCGGCAGGTGCGTTGCTGCATAATGCTAAAGCGCCGACATACATGGCAAAAGGCAGCACCATATATTCATCCATTTCTCTCATCTCTATAATGCCTATTGTTCCTAGCAAGGCATTGTTAGCAAATTCTTTCAACTTATACAATTGCTCCAATTGCTTATTATTTTTATACGACATGTCAAATATTGAGTCATATAGAAGGTCATGCAACTTGGCATCTTGCCTACATTCTTCCAGTATCTCTTCACATTGGCTGTCAAATTTTTCACATCCTGCAATGCATGATGTTAAGTAATTCAATGCGTCGTCCCTGTGTTGTTCAAACATATATTGCGCCTGATCACTACTACGACCCTCACAAGATCTGCTTTTTATGAACTGCTCCAGACTACTACGACTTGCCTTTAAAAACTTGTGTGTGGGTGTGATTATCTCCTCTTGCTTGGTTCTTGATATTTGTGATAACCTCGTTAAAAATCCTGTATTTAGCGAATTCATCGTACCTAACGAACTAATCTTCATTTTGTTATAACATTCATATTTAAAATCAATATGAATATATTCTAAAAAAAATTCACTAGCATTTTTAATTATTGATCTGCAAGCATTTAAGGCCGCTTGCTTGTCGTCACCAGCATTTACCTTATCTGAGTGAATTTTCAGAGATGATTTTTTTATTTCTCTATCAATCTTGTCAACAAATTGCCTATGTTGCTCTTCGGTTTTCATGCTCCTCTTAACCAGCTCAAGACTATCATCAAGTTGCTGTAATAGCGGTATTTCTTCTTGCCCCTCCTCCAATGGCTGAGAAAATCCGAGCGATTTTAATGTCCCACCAACAGTGTTAAAATCAGCAGCGATTGTTAAATAACTTTTTATAATCGTCTGACCATTACTTCTATACATATACCCTCCATATTCAATATTAATCCACTTTAAAACTTGGCGGTGCAGCAAAACTGGAGTAAACAAGCCAAGAATTACCTGCCAAAACCATGAGTATTGGTGATATTCAAACGCCCGACGACGTGCTGTCTTGTTGAAAGTAGTATCTGTAATTTTTTTACTCCAGGGCCACCACCAATATTTTTTTCTATCGCCAAAAGCCATCAGCAATTCAGCGCATTGATATTTGTCCTTTTTAGTTAAAAACTCTGTAACATCGAACTCTTGCTCGCGACACAGATCTTCAAGTAAGGTAGGGCCAAAGCCCCACCATAATACTTGGTATTTTCTGTATTCAGTAAGAAATTTTATTGTTTTTTCTTGCATCCCTTCACACCTTCTATAGTCACATTTTGCATAACTGTTGCAACTTCTCTTTTAAAATCCTCGAACTCTTGTTTTAGCTCTTGGTTCTCCTCCACCAACACTTGCTTTTCCTCCACCAACACTTGCTTTTCCTCTTTTAACGCTTGGTTCTCCCCCTCAAGTTCTCTGTTACGGTTTTCATATTCCTCATGAATTCCTCTACACTCTTGATTCAGGTCTGTACCTTGTGCCAACTGCTTTACTGCAGTAAGATTTCTTTTTTGTGAAGCCTCCCAAATGACTATTTGCAATTTGCTGACTACCTGACTTTGCACCGCTATCAGCTCCTTATTTAAATTATAAACTGTGCTACTTGGGGTCGCCTCTTTGTCTTTTTTTGCTTTTTCTATTTTCTTTTTTAATTTAAAAATCAATTTGTTGATTTTAGGTTCAGCAACATTGATACCTTCCTTTAACATAATTGTGTCTATTTCTTGAGTTAAACCTCCAATTTTGCCATAAAGGACATAAAGTTCTGTTACTGCGTTAACTACCGTACGTTTTTCTAGCTCAGAGCAACTAATGTTCTTAAAAGGTATCGTGAATGCACTCCGCGTCAACAATGTACTCCACTTCCATTCCATTTTATCCTTTTCAGGTACTTTAGAATCCCACCATAAACTTTTTTCCTTTTCTCTTCCTAATTTACCTATTAGCTTATATAGCTCACTCACCTCATTTTTATAAATTGGAATGAGATCCTTAATGCATTTTTCTGGGTTTTGCACTACATGCATAACTCTAGCCTCCACTAAAATTTGTTCATAATAAATATACGTTAAGATATAACAGGTATATATTAAAATGCAATATTAAATTTTAGGAATCGGGGAGTTATTTTATTGTTATTTTAACCTAGTGATAATCCTTTCTCTGCCTATGAAAATCAGCAGTTTAGCAAGCTCTGGTCCAGCTTCTTTGCCTGTGAGTGCTAAACGCAATTGTATGAACAAATCTTTTGTTTTTATGTCTACTTTCTGGCGGATAGCCTTTACCCATTCTGATAATGTGTTTTCATCAAAGTTGCCTTGAGGCAACATATCTAACGCAATTTTTATAAATTCCTTGTTAAGAATAATAGGGTTAATATGAGACTTGCATATCTGCCACCACTCGTTGACGTCAGAGAATTTGTCTATGTTGCCTCTGATAAAATACCAAAATTCTGCAGAGTCTATTCCTGTTTGCTGCAAACGCTCCTTCATGACCTCAAACGACATTTTTTGTAAAACCTTACTGTTTAATTGATAAACTTCATTTAAGTTAAATTGTGTAGACGCTGAACTAAATTTTTCGATATTAAATGTGTCGATTAAAGATTGCGTGTTGATGTGAGCTTCAATTGAGTCTGAAGTTCCAAGTTTTGTGAGATAGCTACTAAGTGCCATCGATTCAATACCATCTTCTTTTATTGATCTTATGTCTAATCCGCCAACGCGTTTAGATATTTTGTTATTATCAAAATGTAAAAGAGACAGATGAGCAAATGTAGGCACTTTTGCTTTTAGTGCTTGAATCATTTGTATCTGCACAGCAGTGTTGGTTAAGTGATCTTCTCCACGTACGATATGGGTTACCTGAAAGTCTATATCATCAATAATAGAAGGTAACATATATGTGTAATTCCCATCCTCTCTTCTTACCACAGGGTCGCTAACGCTATTAGCTAAAATGCTAATTTCACCTTTTATTTTATCACTCCATTTGACAACTTCATTACTATCTAATTTGAATCTAAAATACGGACTTCGCCCTTCCTGAATTTTTTTCTGTGCAGTTAAAGCACTTCTATCGTATACAGGTGGTAAACCTCGTTTTAATTGTAATTTTCTTTTGGTTTCCAATTCTTCTTTAGTTTCATAACATGCGTAAATACGTTCGTCTTTGATTAATTGTAGAAACACTTCATCGTAGCGTTCAAAACGCTCTGATTGTTTAAAACTTGCATCCCAATCTATGCCAATCCACTTTAGATCCTCTATGATGCCATCTATATATTTGCTGTCTGAACGCTGAAGATCAGTGTCATCTAACCGCAGTAGGAATTTTCCATTTTGACTACGTGCATACAGCCAGCAAATTAAAGCAGTTCGAATATTTCCTACATGAAGATAACCAGTTGGACTGGGAGCAAATCTTGTTAACATTGACTATATATACATAATATTTGCGAGTTTAGCTAAAATTGTTTACATGTGCAAACCATTAGACTATCCATTAGATAGCCTAGTTTCTATCAAAAAAAACAAGTTTTTGCAATAAAAAGGGTTGATTTACAAAAATATGTTGTTACACTGCCCTGCGTGAGGTGAGGCTATTAAAAATAAAAGGAGGGTTAAATGAGTTTAAATGAAGATTTATTTAGTGTTGTAAAAGCAAGAGATTATACTGCAGTTAAGACTCTTATAGATAATGGGGCTAATGTTAATGCTAAAAATGATAGTGGAGATAGTATTTTGCACTTTGCTATTAGTTTTTGCTTCTCCAATGCGAATATAATAAGGTCTCTTGTAGAAAAAGGTGCTGATGTTAATGTCACAAATAATATTGGGCGTACCCCTTTGCATCTTGCTGTTGGTTCTCTCAATAACATAGATATAGTAGAGTATCTTATAAAAGATAAACGCGCTAATGTTAATGCTAAAGATAATATTGTGCGTACTCCCTTACATCATGCTACTGATTCTTCTATTCTCGAGATGGTACAGTATCTGGTAGAAAAAGGAGGTGCTGATGTTAATGCCAAAGATAACAGAGGTCATGCTCCCTTGCATCTTGCCGCTCGTTATGCTAGCTCAGAGGTGTATCAATATCTTGCAAAAGGTGAATATGCTAGTGTTAATGATACAAGTAGTAATTGGTATGATTCTTTGTGCAGTGCTGATCAGACGTTCGGCAGTACTTATGTTCTTTCTCCCAAGCTACAGATGATAAAGCTTTTCATAGGAAAAGGTGCTGATGTAAATGCTCAAGATAATCAGGGTAAAACACCTTTAGCTCTTGCTAAAGAAACATGCTTAGGCATGGGTTGCACAGGAAATAGCACCAGTCGCGTACGTCGTGATGCTCAGAATACTATTGATGACGAATTATTTAGTGCTATAGGAACACTAGAGACAAGTAAAGTTAGCGATCTTATAAATAAAGGTGCTGATGTTAATGCTAGAGATAGTGATGGAAATACCGTATTGCATAGAGCTTCCGGTTCTTTTGGCTTTGGGATAACAAAGCTTCTTGTAGAAAAAGGTGCTAATGTTAAGGCCAAAGGTAAAGATGGATATACACCATTGCATATTGCTGCTCGTTCTTCCTACGCCTTGGATAAGGTAAAGTACTTTGTAGAGGAGAAAGGTGCCGATATTAATGCTAAGGGTAATGATGGGTATACTCCATTGCACCTTGTTGCTAATTCTAGTTTTTCTCATGCCTTCGAGACAGCAAAGTATCTAGTAGGAAAAGGTGCTGATGTTAATGCTAAAGGTAATGATGGGTATATTCCCTTGCATCTTGCTGCTAGTTCTTCCAGTAATTTAGAGATGATGAAATGTCTCATAGAAGAAAAAGGTGCTAATGTTAATGCTAAGGACAATAAAGGATATACCCCATTACACATAGCTGCTCGCTCATTTAGATTATGGAGAGTAGAGTGTCTCGTAGAAAACGGTGCTGATGTTAATGCTAGAGATAATGATGGCTATACTCCTTTGCACGCTTCTGTTAGTGTTCCAGACAACATAGATACAGTAAGGTATCTAATAGACAAAAAAGGTGTTGATATTAATGTTAAAGATAATAAAGGAAACACTTCATTGCATCTTGTTACTCGTTTTCCAGACTTATACATGGTACAGTATCTGGTAGGAAAAGGTGCTGATATGAATGCTAGAGATAATGAAGGATATACTCCTTTTCATAATGCCGTTCGTTTCCCCAACTTGGAGATAGTGAAATATCTCATAGAAAATGGTGCTAATATTAATTTTAAAAATGATGTGGGCTTTACACCTTTACACACAGCAGTTCAAGAAGGCAATATGGACATGATTAAGTTGCTTATAAACATCTCAAATATTGATTTCCACGCTAAAGATAAAGATGGTAATACACCATTACATATAGCTGTTGAGAATACTCAATTAGAGGTAATTAAAGTTCTTGTAGATAAGAAGCCTGATATGATTGACGATATCAATTATTATCATGCTACAGCTTTATATATAGCCGCTCAATATTATACCTTAGATATAGTACAGTATCTTGTAGAAAAAGGTGCTAATGTTAATGCTCACGATTTTGATGGAAAAACCCCATTGCGCGCTGCTATTCTTCACCCTTCCGTCAGGTTGAAGAATGCAGAATATCTTATAGCAAAAGGTGCTGATGTTAATGTAAAAGATAATTCTGGAAAGACCATCTTGCATAGTGCTGTTAGTGCTTCTAGGTCCAGCTTAGAGGCAGTACAGTTATTAGTAGGAAAAGGTGCTGATATGAATGCTGTAAGTAATGAAGGGAATACCATTTTACATGATGCTAGTGAGAATATCAACTTAGATATAGTAAAATATCTAGTAGGAGAAAAAAATGCTAACGTCAATGCTAAAAATTATGAAGGAAATACTCCATTACACCTTGCCGTTCAATATTCTACCTTAGGTATAGCACAATACCTTGTAGACAAAGGTGCTGATATTAGGGCTAAAGGTAATTATGAATACACTCCATTGCATATTGCTTCTCGTACTTCCAACTGGGAGATGGTAGTATATCTTGTAGAAAAAGGCGCTGACATTCATGCTAGAGGTAGTACTGGACATACTCCATTACACCTAGCTGCTCAATATTCTAGCTTCAATGTAGTACGGTATCTTATAGAAAAAGGTGCTGACGTTAAGGTTAAAGATAATGAAGGAAATACTCCATTACACCTTGCCGCTCAATATTCTAACTTAGATATGCTAAAGTATCTTATAGAGGAGAAAGGCGCTGATATTCATGCTATAAATAGCAGTGGAAACACCCCATTGCACAATGCTGCTCTTCGTCTCGACTCTCACCTAGATAGATTACAATATCTCGTAGAAAAAGATGCTAATGTTAATGCTAAAAATAATGATGGGAATACCCCATTGCACAATGCTGTTCGTTTTTCCAACTTAAAGATGGTTGAGTATCTCGTGGAAAAAGGTGCTGATGTTAATGCTAAAAACAAAAAAAATCAAACTCCTCTGGAGCTTGCTCAAGCAGAATGTTTAGAATGTGCAGACGTGATAAATTTCCTAAAAGAAAAGACTAGAGCTGTAAGTTCAGCAACTCCTTCTAACTCGACTAAAGAAAAGACTAGAGCTGTAAGTTCAACAACTCCTTCTCAAAGAAAGACTGCACCAGTGCGTAAACGTCGTCATATTCGGCATGCTAGTGATCGTAATCATATTAGACTTGGAAGGTCAGTAGCAGCTTTTCTACCAGCACGTGTTGGAGATGCAGGAGGAGCACTGCAATTGACTCATGATCAAGGTGGTAAGACAATATCACAGGTTGATGTTAATAGCACAGTGCCACTTAGCAGCGCATTACTATTATTCGATACGGTGGTAAGAAAGGTCACAGGGCAAAAATATGTTCCTACTACACCAGCTGCAGACCTTACTCAAGGTCAAAAAGTATTAATTCATGCATTGAATAATTATACTGACTATGATGATTATATGGATGCTCTTTCTAATAATCCTGATAATCATTTAGAAGATGTTTCTATTTCTAGTAGCAATAATCGAGGGCTATAAGTAGTTTATGGAGCCTATCACGTGTTGGTAGGCTTTCTATCTTCAATAGACCTCTTTGTTCATTTTACCGCAACTAGGCAGAAATTAAGCCTGGATACTGTGAGCTTTTAAGTGTATTCTATTTAATAAAAAATTGAGTGTACATATGGATATAATAAAGTTCATTTTACTGCTGCCAACAGTATTACTTATGTTAGCTACTGGTATTTATTTATCAATAAAACTCAAGTGGTTACAGATATCTAGATTACCATATGCACTATCACTTCTAAATGACAAAAAAAGTGAAAATAAATTTTCCTCTATTGCTGCACTATTTACAATTCTAGGTGGGAATTTAGGTGTAGGAAATATTTCTGGTACAGCTATTGCCTTAAAAACTGGAGGACCTGGTTTTATCTTATGGATGATCATAATTGTTGTTGTAACTTCTGTGATAAAATATGTTACGTGTTATTTGAGTATAAAAAAACGCAAGGAAGTAAATAAAAGGTTTATAGGGGGCACTATAGCTTATGTTACCGATGCATTTGGTTCTAAGAAAGCAACGATTGTATTTCTATTTATTATGATCATGGCTTCAATTACCGTTGGTAATCTTGTGCAAGTGAATTCTCTATCAATACCACTTGAGATGATAGGCGTACCTCTAATTGTTGGTGGGATTACAATGGCGGTGATTTTTTTTACCATCACAGTGCTAAGTCTACAAAGAATCAGAATTGTCATATCAGCTTTGGTGCCAATAATGACAGTAAGTTACCTGATGCTCTGTGGTATAATACTATTTAAGTACAATGAAAATATAGCCTCTTCTATACAATTAATTGTGAGCAATTTTCTCACAACCAATAGCTTTAAGTCAGGTTTATCTTTAGGTTTAATATTGGAGGTGTTTACTATTATTCAAGTAGGAACTTTGCGAGGTATTTTCGCAACAGACATAGGGCTTGGTCTTGAAGGAATTGTACATTCTGCGATTGTACCTAAGAAAAATAATACTAGATTTATTATTGAACAGAGCTTAATTACCATAATATCTCCTATTATAGTTGCACTAATCGCCTTTGTTACAACAATGGTACTACTTGTTACAGATTCTTGGACGACCGACTTAGAAAGCACTAATATGTGTATATTTGCTTTTAAAACGGCACTTAACTCATCTTATATTAGCTATATAATTATGGCTATAATGTTTTGTTTTGCTTTTACTACTGTTTTGACTTGGTTTTTCTGTGCAGAACAAACAATACGTTACGTATCTACAAATGATATATACATCAAAATTTGGCTTGTAGTTTTTACTCTGATCATTACATTTGGTTCTATAGGTACAGTTCGGTTGTTATGGGATGCTGCTGATATCTCAATTGCAGCTTTATTATGTATTAATACACTAGCTATATTAAAATTAATATCCAAAGATCAAGAAGTATTTACCATGAGCAATAGGTACTTAAAGCTAAGCTATAACCCTAAAATTAAGCGTTAAGATACAAGTAGACGGTGCTCGCTTGCACTTTTTTCTCATCATAATAAAAAGACTACTGCCTTTTTGCAGCAGACCTTAAATGATTTTATAAAGCTATGTGATCCTCACTTGAGTTAGTTATATCTGCTGCGTTCACTTGAGCACGAGGTTCAAATGCTTTATATGCAATTGTACCAGTTATTAGTGAAACTGCTGCAATAGTAAGAACTGCTAGTGTAATAGCAAGTGGCTCAACAGGAAAGTCTCCTTTTGCAATCATCAATGCTAGTACCCAAGATTCAAATGCTGCGGTTGCACAAAAAGCAACGGCACCTGCTCCAATTTGTTTAAAGCGTTGTTTTTTAGCTAGGTCTTGATGTAAAGGTTTTTCCACTATATGAATCTTCGCACCTTTGTTTACTAAAGCACGTATTATATCTGTATTTGAACCACTATGCCTACCAGCATAATATAAAGGAGTGTTTCCTTCATCATCCACCGCATTAACTTCTATATCCTTTTTTTCTAATAGAGCATCTACTATCTTTAGATGATCCCTCATAGCAGCGTAGTGTAAAGGAGTTTTTCCTTCATGATCTTTAGCATTAACCTCTATACCTTCTACTGCTAATAGAGCCTCTACTATCTTTATATAACCCCTCATAGCAGCGTAGTGTAAAGGAGTTTTTCCTTTATCATCTTTAGCATTAACCTTTATACCTTTTACTGCTAATAGAGCCTCTACTATCTTTATATGACCCCACATAGCAGCATAATGCAACGGAGTTGCTTGAGCATTATCCACCGCATTAACCTCTATACCTTCTATTGCTAATAGAGCCTTTACTATATCTAACCGACCAAACGCAGCAGCATGGTGTAAAGGTGTATCTTCGCCACTACTACCTTTAGCATTAACATTTGCACCTGCTGCTATTAGAAGATGTCTTGAAAAGAAATGAAAAGATAAATATACTAAAGCAAATGTAGA
>OGCD01000025.1_pt1 | contig 13482 bp, 4 predicted proteins | sample 1570121 | NCBI WGS metagenome assembly OGCD01 (sample SAMN03218062, study PRJEB24507) | insect metagenome | isolation source: haemolymph | host: Pentalonia nigronervosa | place: Madagascar | collected 2012-04-30
GTGTGTTTGGGGTGTGTTTGGTTTGTTTGTGTGCTTACTCAACCAATTTTTATTTTTATTTTAATTTCCGTCTATGATATCTGTGTCTATAATATATCACATATTTAAATTATAAATTAAAATTTCATTGGCATAATATATAATTTAAATTATATTAAAATTACCAAAAATAATATAATTTAAAGCCAACTACTTAAATGTATTTTTCCCAACATTTTATCCATAATAGTTGTAAAGTTCAGCAAATTCGTCTTTTATTAATACATGTAAAATATTTGTGGTTGTATCATAGTATCATTTTTTTTATGGATTTAGCACTATTAAAACCAAGTTATCTACAATATTTTTAAAAATAATAGTTATTCAATAATATGATGTATAGCGTTACTACCATTAACTTTCAAAAATTGGTAACAGTAAATTTATTTTAATATTGTCTATTTTTTTTTTGAATAGAAAATTAAAATTTTGTTGAATATTTTCTCAAATAATATATTTTTTTGAAAATTTTTTTTAAAATACTGATTAATTATTTTAATTAGTTAAATTTGTTTTGATTAGGTTAAATTTGCTTTGATTAGGTGATTGATAGGCTATGAAACATTTTCTGGAAAAATTAAACGTGTGTGAAGTTAGGTGACCAAAGCTAGGTGACTATTTTTCGTACAACTAATGATAAGAAACCTTGTATGTTGGGTTGCATTTCATTAAATTCCAGGGTGCCAAACAAATTGTATGGAAACTATAAAGTAGATGTCGCACTATGTCGTGTAACAATTATTTGTCTTTAAGTTATAAATAATTTATACTGAACATATTGTCATCATAACATTATGGTTTATGACAAACCAATAGTAATGGAAAGTTAGGTTATAACATATAAATCACTCAAAAATCTAATACACGTTCTAACAAATGTACATTGTTACCTTTGCAGTTTACATTAGCTAGTTGACAGTTTAAAATTGTAATTTGTTAGCGGTCACATTTTATGGAAACAGGTATGTTAACTACTGTCTACTATATTGGAGTTTAACCATTGTTTTTAAATTAAAGTATTTTATTAATTATGTAATCATGTAATGTTAGTTGTATTTTATTTAAATGCATTTGTCATATTCCGTTTACATATCCACATACTGATTGTTGTGTCTCTGCAAACACAAATAACCACAACTACATTAATGTTCACATAAAGTGACTGAACTCATTGTGAAGTTTGGATGTTTTAATCTCGTTTGTGTGTGATGACTTTGTAATTAGTTTATGGAAATAATAAACATACATCTGTAGGTAGATATTTTTTGCATATGATTCATCATAAATTTAAGAAAAAAATATATGCTGATTAGACAATTATCAACTATATATAACACTCGTTTTGTAAACACACATTCTTACTTACGTTTTATAATTATGACAATTAATAATATATTAAAATATCATTGGTATAGACTAAGTAAAAAGTCTAATAAAAAGTTTATGTAAAAGTAAATTCAATAATATCAATGATATAATTAATACAAATCAAATAAAAAAGGTAATAAATAAAATAATTAGTGATGTTGATAATAATGCATGCGTGTATGAATAAAATTATAAAAAGTATATATGTCTAAACATAACATTGTATAATATGTACCTTTATTTAATGCTGATTTTTTTTTTTACTTCTAAATATTTATTATGTTATGTGTATTTAATTAAATCATATTTTTATTTGTATAAGTATTTTACTATAAAACAAATTATAATATTGTTGAACTCCATGTACCAAATACGAGCTTATAGCTCAATTGGTATTCGTATCTGCTATTATTAATGCATTTTATTGTAATTATTTAATCGTAATTATTTTGGCTGAATAAATAAATAAAAAAATTTTAATTAAAATTTTGTAAAAGTGAAAAGACTATACATATTGTAAAATATTGAAATGCTTTTAATGGTTACATGTACTTATTGCATAATAGTAACTATATAGTATAAATTATTAACTGAGTTATAATTAATATTAATAAATTTATTTGTAATAAATGTAAAATTTAAATTTGAGCCCATCTCAATATCTTACAGGATCTCCGCCTACGTATGTATTAGAAATATCCTAGGTACATTAAGAAGATGGATGGACATTTAGAGTTTATAAAACTATTTATTTTTGTAAGTAAAATATATAATATGTATTAATTAATGACTTATATCAAAGTTATATTGTATAAACGTAAAAACATAGGTAAAAAAATAATCTTCATGATGATAAATAGTTTTTAACAGGTTTTAAAAAAACTGAAACTGTTTCTCTATGTTTTAATGTAATATTGGATTAAAATTATAAGTATTTAAGTTTTTAATAGGTATTAATTATTAATTATATTTGAGGTTTTCCAAACATAAAAAATATTATAAGATGTTAATTTTAAAATTGACATATTATTTAAATAGTAAATGTAATTGATTATTCAGATTCTGGATTTTAAGTGGCTTCAGCGTTAACTTATAGAAAAGTACTTATGTTTTTATGCCAACAAATACCTATAGAAATAATTAAATTGATATTTTATTGTGTGAGCTTTTTTTATACAATATAAACATTGTTGTACTGCAATTATTATATATATTATAAGCATAAGTAATATTTAGACACAATTGTTTATATTTGAAATATTTCATTGAATAAATAGGTAAAAAAGAATTTAATTGAGTATTCAATACTATTAATTACCAAAAATATTTCTGTGTAGTTTATTATTTCTTAAGTATGAAACATAATATCCATTCACAGTTCTAATAATTGAGTGGAGTATTTGTTTTGAGTATTTCAACTTACAAGCTGTTGCAAAATAAGTCTGATGACAAGATTTCCATTTATAAAGGACCTATAAACAATTAAATACAATTTGCTCTTGTAGAATATAACTTCTCGTTATATTTATTTTTCCCATTTTATTTTCAGGTTGTATGCAGTCTACATTTACTATTCTACACAAGATTGCAATGTTTAATTTATTATTGAACTCCTCAGTATTCTTATATCCTTTTTAGACTTAAAACCTTTTTTAATTATTAAAATGATACCTGTCTTAATATTTATTGTTTAAATATTCAATATTTGGAAAGTGACAATCGCTAGCACATGCATCATAAAATTAATAATTTTTGTACAAAAAGTAATCTAAAAATTTATATTAAAGTTATCGTTCGTTTTCATATTAACATAATATGTTAGTGATTAATACATTTTTTTTCAATTTAAAATTATCATGTCTTTAATATTTTTGTGATCTTAAAATATGTTATTGTATGTGTGCCAGTTTCGCATTGTCATAAGTTTAATGATGATTTCTAAAAGTGTAAAATACTATTGTATGCAGTAATATTTATAGTTAACTTTAAAATTAATTTCTATGTATTTTTTCAGGCGCAAGTGGTCCAAGTTTTTCTTCCTGTTTTCTATTCAGTTTTTCTCCAGCTTTTTCCTCGCGTATTCAATTAAGTTTTCCGCGGCTTTTAGTTTGCGCACTCACTGTGTTTCTGCAGTTTTTCTACCAAGTGCTAATTCTAAACATTTAATTGTTAGAAATATTTATTATTTGATTTATTCCTCTTATTTTCGTTAAAGTGCTAATTCTAAACATTTAAGTGTTAGAAATACCTGTTTTTATTATTAATTTTTAGTTCTATTTCTATTTTTATCAGTGTTTTTTATTATTTAATTCTTTTATTTTTTTTAGTGTAGTTGTAGTTATAGTTTTAGCTGTCGAAGAGATCTAATCTCAGGCAGCTAAAAAAGTGTCGACGAATTTTTGATTCAGGCACGGAATTGTCGAAGAGATCTAATCTCAGGCAGCTAAAAACGTGTCGACGAATTTTTGATTCAGACACAGCAAACAATTTTTAAGCTTAAAAATGAGTTTAAAAGATAAATTGATTGAGATAGCTCATTATATTAAGACAGAATATCCAGAATTAAATTTTGAGCATGTCTCGGTTTCTGACAGTTGTGTAATTAATATTTGCAATTTCATCTTTAAGAAAGATACTGATCACAATTTGAAAAAATCAATAGTAAACGCCATTAAAAGAAAAAATTCATCTCTTCGTAAGTATATTGAAACTATGAACTGTGATAATGTAGCTAATACATCAGAAATGAATAATAGCACAATAATAAAATGTATAAAACATTGTAATTACACGTCTAACGATTTTGTAAATTACAATCACAAAACTCTAACTGACATCTGTAGACACATTAAAGTCACTCTAAATGATGTTAATAGATATAAAGTATACAAAGAATGTAAAAAGTACCTCAATCTGCCCTTGTGTTTACCAATGGATAACACAAACAATATTGATTCGAATATTTTTTGTTTTAATGAAAGTTTTGGTAATGATAATGGTGCTTTTGAAAATTACACTTCTTATTCGGTGCATACAGAGTCTAAACTTTTGCAAAGTGATAATGTTTCATTAGAATATACGAATACATCACCAGAAATTGATTTTATTCGGAGTAAGAGACACCCGCCAATACCTAGTAGTACTCCAATTCCACCAGAAAACATAACAGATGAATCTGTTTTTGTTACCCCAAGTAAAATAACAAACGGAAAACATCATGTACCAAGCCCCCTCAGGAATGCTTTCTATCAGAAAACTCCTACAAAGTCTGGTCTTGTTCTACCTCTAGGAACAAAAAATCAATTTCCAAAAAAATATGACAACCATGATTTTGTGTATTTTGAAGGATCTTTCAAATTTTCATTAGAAGAATGGTCTCTAATGAATCATACTAATCTCCAAGGTGAAATCCGTCTGGACAAGACTAAATATCCTATTATGTTCAGAAAGCGCATAAGAACTGTGAACAATACATGCGTTGTTAATGCAAAAATGGTCAGATATTTTAACAATCATTGCAACGTGTACATGTATTGTAGCCATAAGGGTTGTAAGACTTTTAAAATTAAAGTCCAGCCTGAAAACGGAATATTAATGGCAGAAGTATATAGTTCTGGTTTGAATTATTATCACAATCCTGATGACAATGGTCTGACGAACCATGTGAAAGGGTTTCAGCGAGACTTGAACAAAGAAGTGCTGAAAAAAACTAAAGCATTTTCCTTCAGGTCAGACACTGTCAACATGGCATCACCCACTCAGTTGAATTGTGGCAATTTACAAGGTATTAAATCAGATGATGTTGTCAGAAAAATCAGATCAGAGGCCTTGAATGCCGATGACTATGATAAAGATGATTTTCATGATGTTCTATTGATGTGTAAGGATAAAGAAAACAACTTTGTACAGCATGTCGGTATACCGTCTGTGCACTGTTACAGTAAAGAACAGTTAGACATACTAAAAAAAATGATTAAAAATCAAAAACCAGTAACTGGTTATTTGGACGCAACGGGTACGTTGGTCAGGAAAATTTACAAGAACACCAAAAGAGTTCTGTACTATGCTATAGTTGTAAATGTCTCGTTACCTAGAAGTTCGAGTGTTACGTGCCCCGTTGTTGAAATGATTAGTTCAGCACACGACATAGTTGCAATTTCACAATGGTTGAATGCTTTTAAAGCATTTGTTTTGAAACACAAACTGACTTGGCCCTTATTCACAAACATAGTGACGGATTTCAGTTATGCACAAATGAATGCTTTGTGTATAGGATGGAATGGTTTTACTTCCATATTTGATTACCTTAACTGGTGTTACAGAGTATTGGTTGAGAACAATGACAGGTCTAATGTCACAATCATAAACATCTGTGTGAATCATTACACAAAAATCATAGTAAACCATGTGTATACATATTTTCAATCTGAGACAAACGACAATAAAACTGTGGAAAAAACAAAAAGAAATAATGTTATTGATTGGATATGTTTACTGTTTAACGCAAAAAGTTTGGAAGACATTGAAAATTGGTTCAAAATATTTTCAGTAATACTTTTGTCTCCATGTTGTACGGAAAAAACTAAAAACGCCATTAGTACGATGAGAGACAAGTGTAATGTTAACCACCAACTGTCGAATGAATCGAACAATGAAGGCAAAGATTATTCAGAAGAAATAAATAAATTTCTATGCGGATCCGACACGAGTAATTCCATGTTGTATTGTAGATTTCAGTCTATCAAAGAACATGTTAAATCTAGTGTCTTATTAGATTGTTGTGTAAATAATGAAAATATAAGTAATGAATATTACGATGAATTATATTTACACGAGTTTATAGTCAAGTGTGTACCTTTCTTAGCACTTTGGACACCTATTATGAATAATAAAGTCAACAATGGCATTGAAATACGGCAGAGTAATGCTACTGTTGAGTCTTGGTTTAAAACAATAAAAGTTGACATACTTGATGGCGACAGAAGGTGGAAATGCGGTCGGTTTTTAAGACTGATGAGAGAGCGTGTGATGAATGCCCACAAACAAATAAAGTACAATATCAGAAAAAAAACTTGTACGCGTGTACTTGATTTTGACAATAAATCTTGGCAGATAACTACCAAAGGAGATTGGAAAAAGAAAATCTCTGAAATTTCTAGCCATAACCATTTAGACGCAATAGAAAGTTGGGGAAAAAAAGAGAAACAACACAGACATCTCCAACACACCAATTACCGTCCTTTCAAAGCCCTGTCGTTAAAAGTCCCAAAGTCTTCAACCACTATAGCAGATGAATATAATATTTCGCCCAAAGTAGTCGTTGGTATTGAAAACGTTGCGGTCATAGAATGTGACAATGAGACTAGGTTCACTGCTAACGAGCTTATTAACAACCATGTGACTGTACATGAGTTGAGTAAGCCATTAGACGACAATTGTTTAATGAAATCGGTTTTGACACCTGGCAGTCATAAATCTCCGTTTCGACGATCAGTGCAATCTATAGATTTACACCAAAATATTCTCCCTAAAGATTTGACGTACTATAAACGAATTAAGATGCCAAAGAATAAAGACTATCTAGTTGGAAAATATAGTTACTTATTATCTAGTGATAAAAATTGTAACATCATGACCGACCTGCACTTCCTAGACTTTGATTCATTGTCTGGAGAAAATTGGTTGTGCAACTTTGTTATAGATATTTGTTTGTTGTCATATGCTTATAAGCTGAACTTAAAAAACACACACATTTTATCATGCAATGATGTGACATGGCTAATGGGAAAAAAAGAAATTGGGGAAGAGCATAACAAAATTACTTTCACTCGGAATAGTATGGTTATTCTGCCATGGTTAGTTAAAAATTCTCACTGGATTGTAATCTTTATAGACTTCAACGCCAGACAGTGTTATATCATGGATCCGATTAATCCATATGACACAGAGAGTCGAATATCAAAAGGTCGTTTCAATAGAGTATTTGAAATATTAAAATTGAATGTTACCTACGGTGATGGCACACAACAATGTCCATCGTTAACACCGATTGCATGCCCCTTGGAAAACATTCCTAAACAAAAAGATGCATTTAATTGTGGAGTTTATATTATATATTATGCATTTAAAATTATGGACAGTTCTCGGTTTAGCTTAGAGTTTGATCCTAACATATACAGAAAATATTTAAAGAATTATCTCTTAGAAAATTCTGAAGACATGACAAACATATGCTTATACTGCAACTGGCACTCAGATAAGCACCGTTGTCACCCGGACGATGAATATGTAGAATGGGTGTCGTGTTCTCTGTGTTGTCGCTGGATAGCCATAAACTGCATTCCTAAAGAAGACAGAATTGTTAATTACACAATCAATGATTTCTTTTGTTTATTGTGTCAAAACCGATTAAATTAAAATATATAAAAATATTATACACATATATAGAGTTAAAGTACGCTACAAATTGCACATTAAAATTACAACTAAGTTACTTAAGTTGCTAATTTTAATTTCATTAGAGTTTGATTATTAAGAAGTTAAAAAAATTATAAAAACAATACCTAAGCCATTATGAGATAAATAATGATAATGACAAATTTTGGGTACAGTGTTGTCTCAATAACTCAAATCTCAATGGGAATAAAAATTAAATTGACATATGCATTTTTTGAGTTTATACCTCAAGCACAACATAAAAACACTAAAAGGAGCGAGAAAAAAATGTCGGTTATCGAGACTGCTGTATTAGAAAAGACTATAATATAATGTCTGGATGTTTAATTGTAAAAATAGTGTTATAACCATGTAATATTTATGTTAATGATGTAGGCATCTAATAAGATTATTGTCGCACATTTCAGATAACTTTATAGTTCATATAAAGGAAATGTGTATATAACAAATAGCCTAATATTAATTAAAAAAAAAAAAAACATGGTTTTGTCTAGTATTCAAATTACTATTACAATATTTTTAATTGGTTAAACATTTTACGGGGAAAAAATGAGTTATTTGAAGAAAATAACATAAAAAAAGTAACGTAAATAAGGTATGTTTAAATTAATTTAAGTAAAAAGGTAAGGCAACAGTTTCAAACTGGTTTTGTTACAGTCACCTGTAACATATAGTTTAAACAAAACAGTAATTTTCCTGTTTTATGATCAAAGGCATCAGATGTAGCTTTAAAACACAATTTGTAACCACACCAGTCATGCATTTAATATATCTGACTTTCAATTAAATTTATTCATGCATAACTGACAGTCCGCAGTCTGATATTTCAAAGTGGGACGGCATTTAGTGTTTTACTCATTTAATTTTGTATTTAATATATAAGAATTACTTACTATAAAAATAAAAAATATATGTTCATATGACGATCCATTCAAGATAGAAGTCAGAACTGATATCCTCATTGTAGTTGTTGACCTTCAGGTTGTTATTTCATTCCATACCATATTCATAAACCAAATACAGTATTAATCAATTCACAAAACCATATTCAAAAATTTGCAATACACAATTTTCTTGATAAATTTGTCAATTAGGTACATCTGAAATCACACAAAATGGTATAATATATTATATGAGCTTTGTATTCATCTGATGTTCATTTGGGGGCAGACAGTAGACCTTGTACTACAAGGCCCTTTTTATTAAGCCCCGAATGGCCATAATTAAGGTATAGTATATCTTAAATTATTATTAGCCTCCACTGTAATTTCCACATTTTATAATAAAATATATAACTGTAATCACAATTTCCAGTTCGTGTCATATTGTTATGCCGATTTAATTATATGTTGCAATATTGTATCCACTTAAAATCACCAAATGCATCAAATGTGAAAATTAAAAAATATGTAACATGCTCAAAAATATTATTGAGTTTAATAGAATGTCACCATTATTGAGAAGTGAAATATGAGTAATTATAATAAGAATAATACATTGAGGAATAAGAGTTTGATTTAAACTATGAATGCCAATGATTTACAAAATATGGATTTGGATATTTTTGAATGTGGGGCTTTCTATAATTGTAGGTCAGTAGGTTTTACAGACTCAGTTCACCACTAATTTTACCTAGTATCAATACAACATTAACTAAACAAAAAAAAATAAATCAAATAATTTCAAAGTAGCACACACAATTTCCGTATAAGATACCTACTGCCAAAATGAATGTAGAACTAGCTGCAAATTTATTTTCAAATAAATTTTCCAAAGCCATATTTTTGTATAGAAACAATTATATAAACACTTATTATAACTGGAAATAAATAAAATTAATACACTATTTATTCAGATTTATCACAACTTACCAATAATACATCATAGTCATATTGCAACACTACACAATTTCAATGTTCTACATCATAAATATTTAAGCGAGTTTGTTGTAAGTGGTAGTATAACTTGAGGTTGAATCACACTTAGTTTTTTTAACAGTTTTTCTTCTTCCTTGATAAATTATTAACAATATTGCACCTAGAAATAATTAAATAGTAATGTAAAATAAAATCCACATAGTAGGTATATAGTAGTTAGACTATGTACGGTTTACTAAAAACCACAGAAAATACGAACTATTTAAATTGAAATTTGCATGCTGGAACACTAGTTAGTGAAAAAAAAGTACTTAGATTGAAAATGAATAAATATGATATATATGAGTGACATTGACATTGACCAGACAGTAAATAAAAACGACGGTTATTTCTAACATAACATTTTTTATACCCGTTCGTATGTTCGTACCAGAGATCGTCCCTGTGCCGCTGGGATCGACGTAGACCCGTCGTACGTATTCGGTCAACGCGTTACCATTGCGTAATAATTGTTGCATTTTGTTATATCTAACGTTTTTCGTATAGCCTTATGACGTGCCTGGTATGTAACTTTTCATAATTTTATTGTTTTTTTTAGTACATACGGCATGTACCAATAATATTTACTGTGTCAATTCTAAAAATAACCCACAATTTTCAGAGTTACTATCATATTATCACCACTGATAACGCGTTGATAACACAATTATATTATATTCATTTTCTTATTTAAAAAAAAAAATTAATTAACATTTCTTACCTAACAGTTCTTACTATGTATCTCATCATTAAACGGCACTTTTAGGCTATTCACAATGGTCAGACGATGTGTCATTTGTGGACGGTGTCAATGGTGCTTCGCTAAACAAGTATTTACAGTTTCATCCAACACACATATTATTACATTGATACACTTAACGTTCACCTTTAGGTTTCCGAATGATCTGCGTCAGCACCAATGGATGCAATTCTAGGAGAACCATGATTTTGTAACAAACCTCAGTTCTAAATTATGCTCGCCTAAATGGTACAAAAAAATTACTATTATATTAAATTCTTGTGTTATAAAAATATAAGGGCTGGAATTACAAAACAAATAATTTTTATTAACCAATAGTTGTAGGTACCTATATACTGTCTGTTACCTATGTAATAAACCATTGTAGCAGTTTTATTTTAAATATTTTTTTTATCGTTAAACTATAATAGATAGTGTAAATGTTTTATTTTAAATTTTTTATGATTACGTATTAGACTTAAGTATCACAGCTATGATTATCAATAGTCTTAATTCTGGAATAGACAATTTACATTATCATAGGCTGGTAGCCTGCCAAATTCAATATTATATCATATTTTAGTACTCGTTGATTAATTTATTTAAATAGTTAAAGTTTAATTAAGCATGTTGTTATACACACCATTCAAACTAAAAACTAAGAATATTTTACCCAAGAGTTAAATATTCTCTTCTGAGTATTTTAAAAGTATTCATAAAAATATCTAATATTTAACAACATTAGATAAATATGAATGTTATCAGCTGATATTCATGTATGTTTGTCATGAATGTTCTAAACATCAGTATCATTATATTCACTCATATTTTTAAATTAAAAAACCCCTAAAAATTAGTAACCTCAACTAATACAGTAATACACTGTATATAGATACAATGATGACCAGGAAATAAAAATACATAATTAGTTAAAATCATTTTATTGTTGTTGTTGTTGCTGTTGTTGTTGATGTTGTTGTTGCTGTTGTTGTTGATGTTGTAGTTGCTGTTGTTGCTGCTGTTGTTGCTGCTCTTGCAGCCTCAGCAGCAGAAGCAGCCTCAGCTTTCATTTTTTCGGCATATGCCATTGCTGCTTCTGCTGCTGTAGCTGCTTCTGCAGCTTTGGCAGCAGCTAAAACTGCCGCATTCTTTGGGTCTGCTGCCGCTACTGGCCGAAACCGGCAGAGAGCGGCAGCATGCCCCCTCCTTTGGCAATATGTACATTCTAGAAAATCAAAGGAATTTAAATCAAAACATATTCATGATAAAATGTTGATTGGTATTTTTTGATTTTATACAATTTCGGTAATATAAATAATTTCTATTAAGGGAAGACATAACTCATTCAACAGACTTTGAGTCATAAAAGGCATTTTAAAACAAGATGTTATAATATATGAAGAACAATGTAACTAGATACTAAAATGACATTAAAAACTCTTTTAATTTTTAATGACAAGTGTCGAATATAAATAAAACCAATATTTTTTTTGTGAAAGTAAAAAAAAATTAACGTAACCAAACTAATACACCAAACGAAACTTTTGAAAAAGTTATTTTCTATTATAATGGACAATGCACAAATAGATACAACCCCTAATCTCCTTTTCCTGGTTACATTGAATACAGTAAAAGGTATTAATTATCTAAAACTTATAAATAAAGTTTATGGTTATTAGTTTATATCAATATAGTACTTATTGAATATCTAATTATAAAAAAAAAATGTATACACATGTTTTAGTCATTAATATGGTGTATTGCATGTGTAACATTTATAACGTTTGATACACCTAAATTCCTGAATATTACATTAATTCAACTATAAAAACCAATTAGTAGATATTTAATATACTTACTGTTTCTGTTGGATGCACCACGACCGAGAGGTTTTTTTCTCTTGCCGCCGCCACCACCACCACGACCCCTTTTTCCGCCACCACCACCGCCACCGCGACCTCTTTCACCACCATCACCACCATCTCCGCCACAATAAAAAATATACGTCGCCATCTAAACATAATTTAAATTATAAGTATTAGTTTATATAATGTTACACATCAGTTGTAAATGGTCGTCCTCATTCAGTATTGATAAATAAGACAAAGTATTTCAATATTTATACATTATATAACAATAACGAAATAAAATTAATCAAATCATTCATGCATCAATTTTTTATGTAGTCTACTCTTTTGTATCAATTATTTATATAAAATAAATGTTGTTATTTTGCTATGTTAATATTACAATGAATGATTTCAATTTTAAAAATTAAAAAAATTAATTCAACAATATTTCAAATGTGGTCAACATTTATTAAATGTATTCAACCATACGAGGTATACCAAAAGTTAAATACTTAGTTGGCAAACCTACTTACAAGTATTGTGACAACATTGCATTTATATTAACCGTATAAATTGAACAGCAATATTATTTTTAAATTTTAATTGTATACTCAATTAAATCAATAATCATGCAACACGACGTATTCACTCAATATCAAATAATTAATCAAATTTTAATTGTTCATAATCACATTATTGATATAATAGTTTAATTATGAGTAATAAAAAAAAATAATCATTAGGTAGGTAAAAAAATAATTTGTCAAAATTAAATTGCATATACCATTAATGTAGAAAGCGGATTTTAAGGTTTTTACATATAATTATTGACTTGTTACAGGGCAATGCTTGTAAAAAATCTAGATGACTTATCTACTTCAAAATTAATATGCAAAAAATAATTTTACATATTAAAGCATATTATGAATATTATAGAATATTCAGCTTATATTTCACATTTAAGAATATATTGTATTGTTCATAAAAAAATCATATTCCTCGAGTTGAAAATATTTAATCACACGAAACAAAAATTGTTTTTAATTTAAAAATTAAAAATTATAGAAATTGTTAAATAATTTATTTCTAATAAAATTGAAAATTGTTTAGTTTG
>OGCD01000026.1_pt1 | contig 13130 bp, 13 predicted proteins | sample 1570121 | NCBI WGS metagenome assembly OGCD01 (sample SAMN03218062, study PRJEB24507) | insect metagenome | isolation source: haemolymph | host: Pentalonia nigronervosa | place: Madagascar | collected 2012-04-30
TCTCTCAAAAATTGTTATTATAACTCCTTTCTTTTTGAATGTCTACACTACCTAGTAAATGCAAACCTTTATAACAGGAACAGATACAGATATTGGTAAAACCATCGTAAGTAGTTGGCTATGCTTACATACTGGATACTCATATTTCAAACCTATTCAAACTGGATGCATTTTAGGTAAAGATAGTTGTAAAGTCAGGGAATTAACTGGTGCTAATGTTTATAAAGAGGCCTTTGTTTTTCAAGAACCATTATCACCACACTTGGCAGCACTACGTGAAAACAGAAGGGTTGATATTCATGAAATAAAACTACCTCAGAAACCTTTTTTGATTATAGAAGGTGCTGGTGGAGTTTTAGTGCCAATCAATGAAGATACATTTATGGTTGATCTCATCAAGAAATTTGCTGCTCCAGTGATCTTGGTTGCTAGGTCCACCATTGGGACAATTAATCATACGTTGCTGAGTTTAGAAGCATTACGTGCCAAAAATGTAAGTGTGTTAGGAGTAATTTTAAATGGACCACACGATCAAGATAACTTTAATGCCATAGAGTTTTATGGTAAGGTGCAAGTATTAGCATCAATACCTAAATTGCAATGTATAAGTAAAGAGTCCCTCAGACAAATTCCACTTTCAACTCAATTGCGGAGGTTATATGAGCTTAAATAAACGTGATAGAAAGATTATATGGCATCCATTTACACAAGAAAAGGTAGGTGAATTTCCAATTGCAATCAAGAAAGGGAGTGGGTCATATCTTTATGATGAAAACAACAAGCCATATCTGGATCTTATATCTAGCTGGTGGGTGAATCTACATGGTCATGCTCATCCTGAAATTGCAAAAGCTATATACGAGCAAGGCATAACATTAGAACACGTAATTTTTGCTGGATTTACTCATGAACCTGCAGTGCAACTTTGTGAAAAATTACAAGCTTTATTGCCAAATCAGTTTTCAAGATTCTTTTTTTCTGACAATGGTTCAACTGCTGTTGAAGTAGCAATTAAGATGGCTTATCAGTATTGGAAGAATCAGGGAGAACTTAAGAGAACTACTTTTTTAAGTTTTGATGGTGGGTACCACGGTGATACGTTTGGTGCAATGAGCGTGAGTGCATCACCTGGATTTCATTCTACATTTTCAGAGTTGTTATTCTCTGTTTTGACAGTTCCTTTTCCTGAAACTTGGTATGAAGATGAAGAAGTAGAGAGCAAAGAAACCTACGCGTTGGAAGTGCTTGATAATCACTTGCGTACTTGTGGTGACAAAATTGCTGCATTGATTTTAGAACCTTTGGTACAAGGAGCAAGTGGTATGAAAATGTGCCGCCCAGAGTTTATCAACAAAGTTGTTGCTTTAGTGCGTCAGTATGAAATTTTGATAATTTTTGATGAAGTAATGACTGGTTTTGGTCGCACAGGTACTTACTTTGCTTTTGAGCAAACCAAAGTCATACCAGATTTTTTATGCCTTTCTAAAGGGTTAACAGGTGGGTTTTTACCACTTGCCCTTACAGTTACTACTGAAAAAATTTATTCAGCATTTCTGGGTGATAAGATGTTTGCCCATGGCCACTCTTATACCGCTAATCCTTTAGGTTGTGCAGCAGCCATTGCCTCTTTAGATTTATTAATTAAACCAAGTACCATGAACTCAATTCAGGCAATTCACAATGTGCATGAACAAGAATTATTAAACCTTTCAGCAAATACAAGCATTAAATGTGCACGCATTACAGGGACAATAGCAGCATTTGATACCCATGATGCACAGACTTTAAAAAGAAAGTGCTTAGAGCAGGGGCTTTTAATCAGGCCTCTAGGCAATTCAGTTTATCTGCTACCTCCTTATTCAACGGGTGTGCATGAACTTCAGGAAGTTTATGCAAAAATTCGCGATCTCTAGCTTGCAATTACCAAATAGATTTATTATAAAACCTATTTGGTGAGAAGGAAAAAGCACCTTAAGAGCATATTAACTGTGGATTTTTTTGAGGAAGAATTATGAATGGTAAAGAACGTGCGAAGCTATTAAGAGATGTAAAGGTTTATACTAAAGAAACTCCCCTGCATTGGGCTGCTAAAAAGGGTTTGAAAGAGATTGTAAAGCTTCTAGTAGAAAGCAATGCAGATGTTAATATTAAAGATAAATATGGCAGAACTCCTTTACATCGGGCTACTAAAAATGGTTATACGGAGGTAGTAAGGTATCTATTAGAAAAAAATGCAGATGTTAATGCTCAAGATCAACTTGGAAACATTCCTTTACATTTTGCTATAAGAGGTGGTCATAAGGAGATAATAGATATCCTATTAGCACAAGAAGGTGTAAAGATTAATAATAAGGATGAATGTGGAGACACTCCTTTACATCTGGTTGTTGAAAGAGGGCAGATAGAAGTAGTAAATGCTCTATTAGAAAAAGGGGCAGATATTAATGCTAAAGATATGTATGAAAATACTCCTCTACATCGGGCTATTGAAAATGGTCATAAAGAGATAATAAATTCCCTATTAGCACAAGAAGATGCAGATGTTAATGCTAAAAATCAACTTGGAAACGCTCCTTTACATCTGGCTGCTGTGCAGGGGCAGATAGAGGTAGTAAGTGCCCTATTATCAAGAAAGGATATAAATGTTAATATTAAAGATAAATATGAAGGAACTCCTTTACATTTGGCTGCTGCAGAGGGGAAAGTAGAAATAGTAAATGCTCTATTAGAAAAAGATGCAGATATTAATGCTAAAGATGGATGTAGAAGCACTCCTTTACATCTGGCTGTTGCAAAGGGTCAGATAAAAGTAGTAAAGGCTCTATTAAATAAAGGTGCAGATGTTAATGCTAAAAATATGTATAGAACAACCCCTTTACATTGGGCTTCTAAATGTGGTCATAGAGATATAGTCCTGATTTTATTAGCAAGAGGTGCAGATCCTTCATTAAGGAATAGTAATTATATGACCCCCATAAACTTAGCTAGGAATGGAGAGATAAAAAAGCTTTTTGAGAGTACAAAAGGTGAGTTGCTTAGGATGCAAAATGAGAGATAATTGGTAAGAGCGATATGCCATCCCTTAAGCCTTCCCTTGATTCTATGAAAGCAAATAGACCTCTTTCGAAACCGATTTATGGTGAGAGGAGAAGTGCAAGCGAGCACCGCAGTTGAGTAGAGCTTCGATAACAAAATTGCTGTCAGAATTTGAGTTTCGACAGAGGTCTATTTTCAAGGACAAGTTTTTTTTGTATAGTAAGGGCTAATAGTCTAAGTAAAATAATGTCTTTTTTAATCATAGCAAATTGGAAGATGAATGGAACGCGGTCTTCATTTGTGGATTTTATAGGTAAGCTCAATAAAAAGAGTGACAAAGTTTCTTCGCAGTTAATTGTCTGTCCACCTTTTACGTCATTTCCGGATAAGATAGAGTTAAATGGTAATATTAGTATAGGAGCACAGAATTGTTATCACCAAAAATCAGGTTCTTATACGGGTGAAGTCAGTGCAGAAATGCTGAAAGAGTTAGGGTGTATATATGTAATCCTTGGGCATTCAGAAAGAGGCTATGAGACCGATAATGAAATAAAACTTAAAGCAGAAGTAGCATTAGAAGCAGGTTTGCATCCTATAATCTGTGTCGGTGAAAAATTAGAGGATTACAAGAGTGGAAAAACAAAAGAAGTAATAGAATATCAGTGTGCGAGTCGGTTGCCAGCCTGTGGTAAGTACACAATAGCATATGAACCGATATGGGCTATAGGTACGGGTTGTGTGCCAAATAACGATTCGATTTCTAAGATTATAGAGGTTATTAATAGTAAAAGAAATGTTATTTACGGTGGCTCGGTAAGCTCAAAAAATATAGAAGATTTGCTCAATATTCCTACTTTATCAGGAGTGCTAATTGGTAGTGCAAGCTTAGATTTTGATCACTTTTATGCAATTATACAGAAAGTTGAGGAAAGGTTTTAGTTATAGTACCGGATTAGAAAACAATAGAAAAGGATGGACGGGAAAAGAGATATTAAAAATAATTGACTAAATCAATATATATGCTAAACTAGTTAATAATTAATTAACTTGGAGGTATATATGGGTTATGGAAGGAGAAATTTAAGTGAAAAAGAGTATAATGCCTTCAGGCAATTGCTTTTAACGCTTGAAATTGAGTGGAAGGATTGTGAAGGTCAAGATATCATACAAGTAATTAAAAAACGGCACCATTCTTTATCAAGAAAGTTTCATCCTGATAAAAATGTAGGTGTTACAGAAAAGCAGAAAAATCATAGTGAGAAAAGGATAAGAGAAATCAATCGTGCTAAAGCATTGCTTCAGGAGTTTGTAGTACAGCCATTGGAAAAAGGCTTAAGTAAAAGAAATCTAGTGAAGGAATTGCGCAGTAAATTGTATGGTTATAGTCTTGAAGAATTGAAACAGTATTTGGATAATAATGATAATAAGAAATTCTCTAACAAACAGATGTCAATCGTACGTAATGTAGCTGTGCTTGTAATGTTAAGTATCCTGGGGCAAGTTTTAGGATCCTGCGCATTAATTGCATTTTTTATAACTAATGGTATTTTTTGTAATGTACCATTATTAGTGGGTGCCTTAGCTCCATTACTAACGTCAAATATTATTAATAGGGCTGTGGGAGATATCTATCGTAAACATGGCAAAGAATTTAACAGCAAGACTATATTCACGTTATTGTTTGACTTTGATCAAGAATGTGAAGGTTTTTTAGAAAATTATAAAGATTCTTCAGAGAAATGTAAAGATTTTTTAGAAAATGATAAACCCAAATTGAAGTGGTTAAAAAATTCATTTATTTTGTGCAACATAATTTGCACATCTTTAATGTTTTATGGTGTGGGATTAGACTTAGTTGCTAATGGTTTTGGTGTAACTAACTCTATATTGTTATCTGGTTTACTACTTGTATTACCATTATTAGTATTTGTGATTGCTGCTGCACCTATTTTACATGCATTTTCTAAGTACGCGATGATAAATATTATAGAAGAGCAATTTAAAGGTAATGGTAAATATAATGAAAAGCCAAGCAGTAATGTAAACACTGGTGGTGCTTTTCCCTACAATTCAGGTTGTGAAATGGGGGTTTGATAGGCAAATTCTTGACCATTTAAAGTATATTAGCTATGCCATCCGGAGTTGAAGCCTGACTTTAAAAAGATAAATTTTTTATATTTTGGCTTTTTAGCTTAAATATGTTATAATACACGGTGATTGTCATGTAGGTATATTTTATGAGCTATAACGAAAAAATTCTCGATCATTATGAAAATCCAAGGAATGTTGGTTCTCTGGATAAGGATGATCCACATGTTGGAACTGGCTTAGTTGGTGCGCCATCATGTGGTGATGTGATGAAATTGCAAATCAAAGTAAATGACGAAGGTGTTATTGAGGATGCAAAATTTAAAGCTTTTGGTTGTGGTGCTGCTATTGCATCAAGTTCCCTTTTAACGGAAATAATAAAAGGAAAAACTGTTGAAGAGGTGATGGAAATAAAGAATACCCAAATAGTGCAAGAGCTATCCTTACCTCCTGTTAAGATACACTGTTCAGTGCTTGCCGAAGATGCAATTAAAGCAGCTATTAAGGATTATAATAATAAACAACAAACAGCAAGTGGAGATGTTGTAAATAATTAGATTGGAAGGAAATGTGGCCACAAAAGAAAGGAAAGACCCTGTTACTATAACGGATAGCGCTTTGGAGAGGATAAAACATCTGCTGGAAGAAAAAACTCATGATGCATCAGAAGAGGTAATAGGAATCAGAGTACTAATTAAACAAAAGGGGTGCTCTGGTTTGCAATATGGCATTGAATATGCATATGACGTTCGCCCTTTTGAATCAGTAATTGAAGCGTGTTGTAGTAATGGTAAGGAAGTTAAAGTGTTGATTGATCCAAAATCTCTAATGTTTATACTTGATTCTGAAATGGACTATGTGGAAGAGAAATTTTCATCTGGTTTCGTTTTTAGAAATCCTAATGAAAAGGGAAAATGTGGTTGTGGAAAAAGCTTTCATGTGTAGTAATTATTTTGCACTATTTGAAATTGAGCCAGCTTTTAATATTGATTTAAATGAGTTGGAAAAGAAATATATTGCACTAAGCAGGCAGTTTCATCCTGACATCAATAAAGAACATTATGAAAAAATAATTAATATTAACAAGGCTTATAAGACATTAAAATCGCCACTTGAGCGTGCTGAGCACATTCTTGATCTTTATAATATAGAGAGTAAAGAGGATAATTTAAATACTGAAATTTTGTATGAATCGATGGAGATAAGGGAATATCTAGTGGGTTGTGATGATTTCCAATCTGCAAGTAAAATGATAGACGAGAAAATAAAAGATTGTATGGGAATTTTAACTAACGCTTTTGCTTTGAAGGATTTTAATGATGCTACTTCGCAAGTTTTAAGATTGAAATACTTATACAAATCATTTGAGGAGGTAAAGAAAAATGCAGCCAATTCAAATTTCTGAACCAAAAAAACTGAGTACAGATGAAATAGTTTTTGGCATAGATCTTGGCACTACTAATTCTTTAATTGCTATGGTGAACAAAACCGGCAATGTAGAGATCTTTAAAGATGAACAAGAAAGAGAACTTCTTCCTTCTGTTGTCTCATATGAAAACGATGTAATAAAAACAGGTTATGACGCAAGTAGCGAAGCGATTTACTCAGTAAAGCGTTTAATGGGTAAAAGTGTCGGTGATCTGAACAAAGAGGACGTGAATTTTGAGATAGATCATGAAAGTGAAAAAGTCATCAGAATAAAATGTGCAGAGGAAAAATATCTAACACCTATTGAGATTTCTGCTGAAATACTTAAAGCTTTGTGTAGAAGGGTGAAAAAATCTGCAGGACTGACAGTAAAAAAAGCAGTTATTACTGTTCCAGCTTACTTTAATGATTCAGCAAGAAATGCAACTAAGTATGCAGCAAAATTGGCTGGGATAGAAGTGCTTCGTCTTGTCAATGAACCAACTGCAGCAGCGCTTTCTTATTCCATTGAAAAAAATAACAACAGTGGAATATATGCAGTTTATGACTTAGGTGGCGGAACATTTGATATTTCGATTCTTAAATTGCACGAGGGAGTATTTCAAGTGCTTGCGGTTGGTGGCGATACTCAACTTGGTGGTGATGATTTTGATCATTTGCTGAGTGCAATTATATTGGATAAATACAGAGAGAAGACAGGCAAGAGACCTACTACAAAACCTGTTTTTGATGAATTGCGTTCTGTGAAAGAGCATCTCAGTACTAATACTACGGGTATTTTTGAATTTAATATTAACAATGAGTTATTTAAGTATGAAATAACAAGAGAAGAATTTGAGCAAGCAATAGATCCTTTAGTAAAAAAAACTATTGAGATAGTTACTTATACTATAAACGACATAGACCTTAATATTGATGACATTCAAGGAGTAATTTTAGTTGGTGGTTCAACCAAGTTGCCGTTAGTTAAAAACTCATTAATTAATCTTTTTGGAGATAAAGTATTAGACGATGTGGATCCGGATAAAGCAGTTGTTACTGGAGCGGCTTTGCAGGCTTATTATCTCACTGCTGGCGCAAAAAATAGAAATATCTTACTGGATGTTTTACCTTTATCACTTGGCATAGAGACTATGGGGGGAATAGTTGAAAAGGTTTTACAACGCAATACCCCGCTGCCTGTTTCAGAAACAAAAGAGTTTACCACTTATGCAAATGGACAAACAGCAATGAAGATTCATGTTTGTCAGGGGGAGCGTGAGATGATAGCACATAATAAATCCCTTGCTCAATTTGAGCTAAAAGGTATACCACCGCTTCCTGCAGGGTCAGCAAGGATTGAAATAGAATTTACAGTGAATGTTGATGGCATACTTACTGTGACAGCAAGAGAAAAAACTACAGGTGTTGAACAAGTAGTGGAAGTAAATCCAAGTTTTGGCTTGAGTGAAGCTGACATTCAAAGTATGGTTGAGCAATCAGTAGAAAGTTTTGATGAAGATCTAAAAGCTCGTGCTCTTGCTGAAGCTAAGATCAACACAGGTAAACTTATAAATTTGATTGAGATGAGCAATACTGATCTTTTAAACAACGTACAATTTGCAACTTTACTACAGAAAGTAAAGATTGCTTTACAAGAAAATGATTTAGCTGAAATAAATCGGACAATGGCTGAATTGGAGAGCTTTTCTTTTGAATTGTGCAAGTCAACAAAGTTATAGACTTCGCTATTTATGATTAAAGATAAACCTTTAATTAACCATACTTATTTGTTATATTTCTAAGGATTTTATTGTATTTTCTAACCAATGAATATTTTTAAAAAGACGTTTACTCTAATTTTCAATAAGCTGGATGAGTTAAAGCAAAAGAACATCATAAACGCGAGTGTTATAAACTTTATTGTTGAACCGCCAAGTAATAGGATACATGGTGATATTTACACAAATGTTGCTATGGTGATTGCAAGATATGAGAGAAAGAACCCTATCAAAATCGCGGAAATTTTGGCTAAAGAGTTTGAGCTTTTTGATGAGGTTGCAAGAGTGGAAGTAGCAGATCCCGGCTTTATCAATATGCATTTAAAAATGAGTGTATGGCATGACATTTTGCAGCAAATAAATGAACAAAAAACCGAATTTGGCAACTTGAGTATTGGTAATAATCAGTCTGTGAATATAGAATTTGTATCTGCAAATCCGACAGGGCCGTTGCATATTGGCCACGCAAGGGGTGCTGTTTTTGGTGATGTTTTAGTGAATTTACTCAAAAAAGTTGGCTATAAGGTAATCAAGGAATATTACATTAACGATGCTGGAGCGCAAGTAGATACGCTAGTGCAGTCAGTGTATTTACGATATAGAGAGGCTTTGGGAGAGAAAATAACTATAGAAAAGGGCCTATATCCTGGCGAGTATTTGAAGTCAATCGGGGAGGAATTGGTAAAAGAATATGGCAAAGAGCTTTTGGGTGATCAAAACAATCAGGTAATGAGAAACTACGCTCTAAACTCCATCTTGCAGATGATAAAAGAAGACTTAAGCCTGCTGAAAGTGGAACATGATGTTTTTACTTCAGAATACGAATTGCAAAAGAGTGGTAAAATTGAAGAGAGTATAAAGATATTATCCGATAAGGATTTAGTATATGAAGGATATTTAGAGAAACCAAAAGGTAAAGAGAGCGAAAACTGGACTGCAAGGAAACAGATGCTATTTCGTTCTACGCAATTTGGTGACGATGTTGATCGTGCACTAAAAAAGGAAGATGGAAGTTGGACTTATTTTGCATCAGATATTGCCTATCATTATGATAAAATATCGCGAGGGTTTAACTATATGATAGTAGGACTTGGCAGCGATCATAGTGGATACATCAAAAGATTGAGAGCAATAGTCTCTGCACTGAGTAACAAAAAAGTAAAAATAGAGGTAAAATTACATAACATAGTAAATTTTTTAGAGAATGGCAAGCCTGTAAAGATGTCCAAAAGATCAGGAAATTTCTTAACAGCAAGAGATGTAGTAGAAGAAGTTGGCAGTGACATTACGCGTTTTATCATGTTAACACGCAAGAATGATATGGTGCTCGATTTTGATTTTGCCAAAGTCAAAGAGAAATCAAAAGATAATCCTGTTTTTTATGTGCAATATGCGCATGCTCGTGCTCATTCATTGATGCGCAATGCTCCGAAAGCACTACCAAATGCAAATCCATCGCTTTTAGTAAGTGATGGAGAATTATTCCTAATCAAAACCTTAGCAAAATGGCCAAGTGTAGTAGAAATTTCAGCAAAGCTCTGTGAGCCTCATAGAATAACCTTCTATTTACTTGAAGTCGCGGAGGCATTTCATGTTTTATGGGGATATGGTAAAAGTGATTTAAACATGCGCTTTATACTAGAAGATAACTTAAATCTCACTGCTGCAAGAATGTTTCTCGTACAAGCTGTAGCGCACATCATTAGCTCAGGGCTCTCTATCTTAAATATCGAGCCTCTGGAAGAAATGGTGTGATTTTTTTCGCTAACCTTCTTTCGAAACTGATGGCAATTTTGTTTCTCCTCAACTGCAGTACACTTCTCCTCTTCCCATAAATCGGTTTCGAAAGAGATCTATTGTTTAAATTTCTTCTTAGATTTAGTTTCTTCCTCAACATCTGGTGACTAGCCAACATTATGTCTTTACAAACAATAATACAATATATTATACAGTATATTAAATTTCAGAAACGAGATTGGTATGTTAAAAAGATATCTTGAAAGTACCCTTAATCAGCATGGATATAGCCATGTTCAGCAAGGAACCCATAACCCTTCTTACTGCAATGATGAGATAATGTATGAGGAGCTATTTAATACCATAAAAGGTAACAGCTTGGAGGAAGAGAAGCTGAAAAATATTGAAGAGCTTTTTAAAAAGGAACTAGAACCAGATATCAATTTTAAAAACAAATCCGGTGATACGTTTTTACATGTTGCAATGCGTAAAAAGGAAGCAAAAGTTATTAAGTTACTTATAGAGAACGGAGCAAAAACTGATATTCAAAATGATAATGGTGTAACTCCACTAGATATTGCTCGAAATAAAGGTATTACACGATTATTAGCTATAAACCTACAAGCATCTGCTAAAGAACAATCTTTCAATGAAAAGGACAGATTTATACGAGTTACAGTTGGAAAAGCAAGAAGTGATTCCTTTGCAGAATTTCTGAATACAGATGAAGGACAGAAAATGTATAATGCTACATGTAAAAATAAAGCTGTAAATAGAATGTCCAGTATTCTACACGGAGCAGGAAGTAAAGCAAAAGATGCTTTTCAAGGCTTATATGATCTATGGTTTAATGAAGAAGGTAACAAGAGACCACCATTAAAAACTTTGGAAAACAATGGGGTGACTCTAGCTAGAATATCAAGTATTTTAAGTAGAGTAGTACAGCAGGATGAAATAATTCAAGAAAGTATGAGTCACTTGAAGAACGTAAGCAATATTGGAAAAGCAGTGTCTGAGCCACATAGATCACATGTAAGTCCATTGAATAAGCGTAAAAGATCAGAAGAAGATTATGTTAATGCAAAGATGTTCAAGAAAGAGGATACATATGTTAACTCGGTTCAAACTACTGAACAAAGGCAAAGTAGTAGTTATATGGAAGAGAATAAAGTAGGTCAGCAAGGTTTAAACAGAGATGTTGATTATCGTGCTCTTTTAGATCAAATCTTTTATGATTTATGGTCTGATGAGAAAGGTAACGAAAGACAAGGTTCAGGTAGAGGTATGGATTATTCTACTCTTTTAGATCAAATCTTATATAACCTCTGGTCTGATGAGGAGGGTGACAAAGGACGAGGTCTAGACAAAGATATTAATGATTATACTCTTTTAGATCAAATGTTGCATGATCCATGGTTTGATGAAAAAGGTGACATAAATCAGCAAGGCACTGCTGTCGGGCAGGAACCTAGTACGAGCATGCTAAATATAGAATTTTACCAGCTAAATAATAAATTTCTGTAATAGTGTTACCAAAAAGAAGGTGTGTTTGCTATTTTTGCGTGCTATTTTCTCTTACTAAAACCTTTTATATGCTTTTTTTGTTTTACTACTTTTTATCCTCGTTTTTAAATCTAAAAGAGGAATAATTAATACGGCCTTAAGTAGAAGATAGCTTGACTTTTCAATACAATAAAAATATTGTAAGTTCTACTGTTATATTAATTTAGGAAAAGTTATGTATGCTATAAAATATATAAAAACAGCTTTACATTGTGCTGCTGAAAATGGTCTTAAAGCAGTAGTAAAGTCTTTAGTGGAAAAAGGTGCAAATATTACTGCTCAAGATAAAGATAAAAAAACTGCTTTACATTATGCTGCTAACAATGGTCATAGAGAGATAGTAAGATTTCTAGGTGACAAAGGTGTAGATGTTAATGCTAGAGATAATGGTGGGAACACTGCTTTGCATTATGCTGCTAAAAATGGTCATGAAGATATAACAAGGATTCTATTAAACAGAGGTGCAGAAGTTAATGTTGTAAATGACTTAAAAAGAACTCCTTTACATGGAGCTTTTAAATGTGGTAACAGAAATATAATGATGGTTCTGTTATTAGCAGGTGCAAAGCCTTCATTAGAGGATCGTTATAGTAGAACTTCAATAGAGTTAGCTGAAAGTGATTATATAAGACAGGTTTTTAAAGATGCAAATGTGATTGAAGCATCTAAACCTAATCCTAAATTAAATGAAACGCAAGAGCACAAGCATATTCCAGATGCAGGTAAGAGTGTAAAGTAGCCATTTTTTGAGTATGTGCATCGATGATTGTTGATGCACTCCTTCTATTGCACTAACACAATTCCATTTTAAGTTTAAAAAAAAGAGATATTAACGCAATTTAAACTAGCAAATAATTTGGCTTTTTCATAGAAATATTGTAGGCTCAACTACATATATTAATTCGAAGGGAAGGGAATTATGGGTCCTATAGATCAAGGTGGAAAAGATGCTTTACATTGGGCTGCTGAAAATTCGCTTGAACGCACTTGGGATCAAGAAATTTTGTGAATGTCATATTTTTATGCTTATATTATAGTAAGATTATACCATTTTTTCATTATTTTGTATAATGAAATTTTAATAGTTTTTAAAGGAGGTCGATTAACGTTAATTTAATTTAATTCAAATACACTGACAATTGGTAAGGTTTTTGGCGTGTAAAATTATGAGTGATGAAGATCTTTTTAAAGAAAACGATAATATTGAAGAAAATAATGACGACGATATAAGAGAAAAATACCTAAAAAACAGTAGTTTACAAGAACAATATAAAGAAGAAGATGAGCAATATATACAGAAATATATAGAAGATCACTTTAAGGATTTTGAAGATATCTTCACTCAGATTAATGAAGGAATTGACAAATTGGATAGCTATGAACGAACTATGCAAGTAAAGCGCAGTATAGATAGGCTAATAGAAACTCTGTACAGCCAAGCAGCATCTGAGGATATTAATGTAGAACTTGAAACTACAAAACACACTTGCGATAAGTCAAACTCTATCAAGAGAATAC
>OGCD01000027.1_pt1 | contig 12902 bp, 10 predicted proteins | sample 1570121 | NCBI WGS metagenome assembly OGCD01 (sample SAMN03218062, study PRJEB24507) | insect metagenome | isolation source: haemolymph | host: Pentalonia nigronervosa | place: Madagascar | collected 2012-04-30
TATTGTGCTATAAAGAAGGCAGAGGAAAAATGGACGATGCCTGTGCATGATTGGGATATCTCAGCTTGACATTTTCTTTCCTGGAAGATTGAAATTTGAGTTGAGCTAAAAATGTGGTTTGACACAGTTTATTTAACACTCCCTTTTTTAGGAAGTTTTGATCTAAAATAAGATAATTTTTTTAGAAGAATTTATTAATTACTAGCTTTATTTCTTAACATCTAAAGTAATTTTTACCACTTTCCTTTTTTCTTATGCTACTTTCCCTTAACTTGACGCGTATGGTTTATTTAACACTCCCCAAGAATATCTACCTTAAGCTCTCTATGTTCCTTAACTTGACGCATATGGTTTATTTAACACTCCCAGAAAAACTTAGAAATGGAATTACTACATTACTTTGAACTTTTGCCATCCTTGATAGCCGGAATCAGCATCTATCTTTTGGCAGCTTGACGCGATTTAACACTCCCCCTTACACTTTTTACCATACATCTGTTGATGACTCACGCGCTCCATTACTGAACTGCAAAAAAGGCTACCATCTTCATCATCACTATTATATGCGCTATCGTTTGAAGATTCGGAAAATTTTCTCTTTTTTGGTGGAGAACTATTAAAAACATTAGGCGTTATAGTATAAAATTGATCATTGAACTTTCTTTGTTCATGACAAGTATTTTTGTCCAATGCTTCTATTTGATCTTTCAAGCATTTTACTTCTTCTTTGTCACTCTGGGATTCACATTCCATCCTACAAATCGTCTGTGCCGTACCTTCAATTATTTCTTTTAATTCCTTAAGCTTTCTATTCAACTCTTCATTCTTACGTACTAGTTCAAAAACATCGAACTCATCGGATGTTAAATTTAAAGGTACTGTTTCCCATTCCAATCCATCAACTTCACTTTCTTCTTGTAGCCCAAGCCCATCTATTTCATCTTCCGCTTCTTCTTTGAACTGTTCTTTTTTTCTTTTAACGAATTCTAGCTCATTTTCTAACTCTTGCATTTGAAATTCTAAACTTTTTATACGTTTCTCCCTCTTCTGCATTAGGATACATCCTTCCTCTGCATCTTCTTCGAAAAATCTCACATCTTTTTTCAATTCCTCATTTTCTGTGCTAACAATCTTTAAAATTTCCCTTAGATTTTTTATTACTTCAGACATACTTTCATATTCTTGTTTATTTTCTTCTTGCAAACTCGATAACTCTTCATTTTTTTGTGCTAGCTTAGCTTGCAATCTTGCTTTTTCTTGATCCCTCTGTTCCTTTATACTTTGTAACTTATTATTACTTTCACATAATGCTTCATTGTCTCCCTTAACTATCATAAGTTGCTTCTCTCCTCTTTTCATTGCTTCTTTAATATTTCTGAGATTTTCCTCTAGCCCTTCTTTTTTCTCATGCATACTTTGAAGTCTTTTTTCCATCTCCTTCAACATGCTTGTTAACTCTTCTTTTGTTTGGTTCAGTTCAGCTTGTAATTTTACATTTTCTTGCTCCTTTTCTTCAAGCTTATTTCTTAAAGAAAGAATAATCCCGTATTCCAATCTTTCATTTAATTCCATCAATTCAGCATTTTCTCCCATCAACATGCAATTATCTGATATTAACCCACCTATTTGTTGTGAACTAACTTCTGTCTGAGTTTCAATATGCTGCAAATCTATCTCCTTCTCCTTTTGGGTTGCTATCGATTGCAAATCAACTTCCGTCTGAGTCGATGCATCACTGCTAGTAACAAAAAGAGCAGGAGCACCATTACTAAGATCCAGATTGTTCACTTCTTTCCCATGTCCAATACCTTGATTGTCACTTACAGATTTGTCACATTGTAGATCACTATTAGCAATTGGCACAATATTTAGATGCAGCTTTACTGCTTTCTAAAAATCTCATTACAGCACCATGTAATGGAAGTTCCTGAATATACAATTCATCGTTTTGTTTTATCAACTCTAGAATCTTCTCCGATGGCACAAAATTTTCACCATTAAATTGTAGTATTTCAGTTATGCCATTATTACTTATATTCATAATCATAGTACACATTGCAGTGCTTCCTGATTTATCCTGTACATACCAAGTGCTTGTCATTTCATAACGTACACCCTCTTTAAATTTATAATGTCTTTCCTTACCTTTCCGGTAAGCATGTATTTCATGCTTTTTATTGCAATAGATGTTTAGCTCATTAGTATCTTTCTCTTGCTGTAAAATATCACTAATTCCTATTGGCTCACTTCTATTGTAATTAATAAGATTGATGTTTAAAACTCTATAAGTATTCTCAACTTCCGTGTAATAAGCTTGAAGTTTCACGTTTTTCTTTCCAAAATACTTACTTGCAACCTTTTCCGCTTGATTTGCTAGTTTTATATACTTATCTATACATTCCCTAAAATTTTTGCTGAAAGATTTGCCTGCACACGCTTGTTTAAAACCTTTATAATTCATTGATCTTCTTAACAGATCAAAAAACTCCCACTCATCTTGATAATCTTCCTCTAAAGAAACAAAGACACCTTCCTTCTTCAACTTGCCCAATACTTCTTTCCACGTCAAAAGATCCGTCAACATAATGTACCTACCTTCTATCCTATACAGCTCTGCTTTTAGGAAAGGTTAGACTGCCAAACCTCACCCATGTTAATTGTAACCATGCTAAGAATAATCGTGAGCGTTAGGCTTGAATCTCCGCTTTTTATTATACACTGTTAACTACATGTTTACATATAACATCATTGTAGCATTATATTTTAAAATTAAACAAATATTTTTTACTAGGCATATGGCTCCAGATATATGGTCCCAAAGTGTGATAGTGCGGATTAAGTATCAGGAACACTGGGAGTAGACCTCTTTCAAAATTCATATCAACAACTTGAAATTGTAAATTCCAGCAATCAAATTAAATCTTAATTCAAAATGTTTGCATCTATTTCGATATTTATCTGCAATAATTTTAAATCTTTTTAACAAACCTATCACGTACCACTCCTTTGCTCGCAAGCTCTTATCTCCTTCACAGATTTTATATCTAAGAGAGTGTCTTCCTTCTCCATCTCATGCTTAAGCTTAAAACATTAGATGCTTTTTACAAGATACAAGGTCTAATCTCTAACATGTTTTGCAAGATCTACTTTCCATTATCAACTTTCATTCCCACAATATTATATCCTGAATCAACGTGCAAAATTTCTCCAGTAGTACCGCTACTTAAGTCACTTAATAAATATAGTGCTGCCTTTCCAACATCTTCAATAGTAGTGTTACATCTCAGTGGAGAATTATCCCTATTCCATTCTGAAATAAAGTGAAAGTCATTTATTCCTGAAGATGCTAAGGTTCTGATAGGACCAGCAGAAATGGCATTTACTCTGATATTTTGTGGCCCTAAATCACACGCTAAATATTTGACACTTGCTTCAAGTGCCGCTTTGCACAAGCCCATTACGTTATAGTTTTGCATCACTTTTTCAGCTCCATAGTAAGATAAAGTAAGTAAGCTGCCACCATCTTGCATCATCTTTTCAGCCCTCTGTGCTAGAGCAGTGAAAGAATAACATGATATATGCATTGCATTGAGGAAATTACTTAATGAGGTATTAATATATTTGCCCTTTAATTCATCTTTATCGGAGAACGCGATTGCATGTACTAAAAAGTCAAGATTTTTCCATTTTGCTTGTATGCTATTAAAAGTAGCATCTATTGTTTCTTCATTTACAACATCACATCTCAATACTAACTCTCTATCAAGTTGCAATTCATCTGCAATAGGCAACAATTTTTTTCTAATGTCTTCATTTTGATAAGTAATTGCAATTTCTGCCCCGTGCTCTGAAAGTACCTTTGCTATGCCATACGCTATTGATCTTTTGTTTATTATCCCAGCTATTAACCCTTTTTTGCCTTGTAAAAAATTCGTTATCATAGATAAAATACCATTTCTATAAAACTGTCTTCACAGTTAAAGTGAACTTTAGTATTATAGTGCTCTAACAACAATAATGCGAGATAAGTATTAATATTTTTTGTATCCAAATCAATATTGTCCTTACTAGTAAATTTATCCACTAAATATCTGCTCAAAGTTTTATGTTCATTAGAAATTTTTATGGTTAATAGTGTTCCACCCTCTGCTTCATTCAGAAGAATGGATATTTGTTCAACATCTACCATTGCACTAGATATCGTCAATACCATGCTGGAAATTATTTTATTTATCTTTTCAATTAAGCGTGTTGTAGCACGAAAGCTACTTGTTTTCCATGTAAATTTTATTTTTTTTTTAGTAAATAATTGTGAATATTCGATTCAGTCTGACCAAAGTTAAGGTTATCGTCTGAAATAGAATATGCTTGCTTCATAACTTTATATTGTGCAAGTAGATTATTAAAACTTTCTTTAATTAATGACAATGCTTCTTGTTGATCACCGTCTTCAAATTCTTCCAAGCCAAACATAATTCCATTCATAGAATTAGCAATATCATGCAGTAGACGCCCTGAGAGCAACTCCATTATTAACAATGTGTTTTTAGTATTTTCTTTCATTAAATAACTATAAATGAGGATATATCATTGAGTTAATTTATAATGGTAAGCATATGATAATCAATTGCAAGAAAGTTTCATTGCACTTTTTGTACTCAGGCATTAATATAGTGTTAATAATCGTAAAACAACTATGAGTACTTATTCTAAATCAGGGGTTAATCTTAAGTTATATAATAAATTGATAAAAAAAGTTAAACCCATTGCTGAAGGAACCACTAAAAAAGAAGTAATAAGTGAAATAGGTTCATTTTCAGCATTATTTGACTTTTCTGCATTAAGTAAAAAATATGATAATCCTGTGCTAGTCTCTTCAACTGACGGAGTAGGTACAAAGTTATTGATAGCCCAAGAAACAAATAAACATGATACTATAGGTATAGACTTGGTTGCAATGTGTGTGAATGATTTGCTTGCACAAGGTGCTACACCTTTATTTTTTCTGGATTATTTTGCAACTGGTACATTGAGTGAGAGCACTTTACTGTCCGTTATGCAGGGTATTGCAGAAGGATGTAAGCAGGCCAAGATAGCGTTGGTTGGAGGAGAAACTGCAGAAATGCCTGGAATGTATAATAACAATCACTATGATCTAGCAGGTTTTGTAGTAGGTGTAGTTGATAAAAGTCAAATTCTTCCAAACTGCAGTGCTATGGAAAAGGGAGACTACATAATTGGGTTAAAATCAAATGGAATTCACTCAAACGGATTTTCTTTAGTGCGTCACATCTTTAAAAACTTAGGTATAAACTATAATGATTTATCTCCATGGAACAACAAATCTTGGGGTGAAGTGTTACTTGAGCCAACAAAAATATATGTTGAGTCTTTATTATCTATAACGTCACTAGTAAAAGGTATTGCACACATAACAGGTGGTGGATTGGTAGAAAATATTTCGCGCATTCTTCCTGCAGGTCTTTCTGCAGACATAGAGATTGATTCTTGGAAATGGCCGGATATATTTCTGTGGTTGCAGAATGAGGGTAATATAGTAGAAAGTGAAATGTTAAGCACCTTTAATTGCGGAATTGGTATGGCTTTAATTATATCTCCTAAAAACTTACAAGACATAAAAGATTATTTCAAAAAGCAAGGCGAGGAGATTGAGGTCATTGGTAAGCTTCACTAACTACTGGAACTTGCATTTAAAAAAAAGCATTCCTTAACGAACCTACTTCTGACAACAATTTTGTCATTAAAACTTGTCTATACTCCTTAAATACATCCAAATATTCCGCGATGCTCGCTTGCACTTCTCCTCTCACCATAAATCGGTTTCGAAAGAGGTCCACTAATGTAATGAGATTTCTAATAGATAACAATCGTTATCTATTCTTGTTTGGTATAATGCTTCGGCCTGTGTTCTTTTATCAAGGGGATATGCTATTGAAAATTAAGTATTGCTTGTTTATGTAATTCTTGTTATCATTACTTACTTAGTATAAGTATGAGGCAAAAATGCAAACAAATGATAAAAAAGAAATAGAACTTCTTGATGAAAATGGAAAGGCAAAGCATTTAAGTTCCACAGAAAGAAAGGCAGCCATAGATGCAGCTATTGATGAGTGTGACCCAAAATTGGTGCAACTTTTATTAGGGGCAAAGTATTGCATGCTCTGGCAGTATTGGCTTGTTCGGGCAATTTTCAACTTTGACATGCTCTTTTTATCTAAAATGACTAAATGTGAGCTTTCCCTTGATATTGCTAATAAACAGCTGGAATACCTTAGTGATAAGAAACATGTTAACATCAAAGAATTAAGTAATATTCAAGAAAATTATAAAAGGGAATACTACAAAAAAGTGGAGGGGTTTTATGGAAAAGATAGATTATTACAAATAAAACGTGATACAGGTGGAAGAATACAATTAGAAAGTACTGCTAGAAAGTCACTGGTAGAATCTACGGTAGTAGCACAATTAGCAGGTACTAGTCTGCAGTGTTACCGTGATGATAACGAAGGTTGTGATGTTTCTAACAGCATTGAAGCAGCTGTTAATGCTGATTTTTCTCAAGAATGTAAATCAATAATAGATGAAACAATTAATGAATTTAAGCAAATAACTAAAAATGCCGGTGATGTATGTGGTTTACAAAATGCTCTACGCGATAAAGTAGTAAAGTTAGAAAGTATGGGAAAATCTCTTTCCTCAAAAATTGATAAAGTTAAGGAAGGGATTATAAAAAAGATGCAAGATAACAAATTTTTAGATAAAGATTTTGTTAAATCTGAGTATAATAAGTTACTTGACTATTATTTTAGCTCTCGTGCATATGCCCGCAACAAAAATAACTTGCTATACAAGTATACAAAATCAAATGAAAGTATAAATGAAGCTAAAAAGTCCTTGCGAGAGTCATCTCTAAATTATGGTTTCGGTGAATGTATAGATTATGCTGCACAAAAGTTTAAAAATGTAAAGGACAAAGAGAAGAAGGAAAAATATTTAGATATAATAAGAGTGCTAGCTGTAAATGGAGCACATTCAGAATCGTTAATCAACATTTTTGATAATAAAGAGTTGAAGAAAATAGCCTCACAATCAATTTTTACAACTGCAAGAAGCGCGTACCAGGTATTGTTTGATTTTGATAACAGTGTTGAATCCAAGTTGATGTCTAATATTGTTGGTGAAGATGGGAAATTTGCTGATTCTCGGAGTCAGAATGTACGTATCTTAGAATCTAGTGGTTCCCCAATTGTAAAAACTGTACTGGGTAATTTAAAGAAGGTAGAAAAGGAATTACAAGAAAAAAGAGAAAGTGGAAAGGCTAATCGTAGAGTTGGTATTTTCAGGGATATACGGTATTATCTATCAGATTTCTTAAATGAAAAGGTTTTAGCAAGCAAACTTGATCCACAGTCTAAGGAACAACACATAAAAACGTATACTGTGTTATACGAAACATTGGAAATAAGTTACTTAGCCATGGCAACGGGTGATGATAGAGTACTAGTTGATTATGGCAAGGAGTTAAAAAGTAAGATAAAGAAGGAGTCTAACAAAGATATAGTAGAAGTGTATAGCGTGCTATACTCGTTATTTAAGGAGTATAAGGTAGCAAGAGGAAAAGAAAATCCGACTAGCGACATTACAAGATGGCAAAGATTCTGGTATCATTTTACAGATATATTTCACAAGTATGATGAAGATGTACGTGAGGATAAAACAATAAAAGCTTTACGTGTTGCTATGTATGCTGCAGAGATCGTATCAGAAGAATATGAAGAACAGCGAAGACAGCGTTTTACCAAGGAATTTCGTAATATAGATGTAAAATTTTTACCAAGTAATTGCCTAATCAACTGGTTAGGAGCAACTTATGAAGGAATACAAAAAAGTGAACAGGAACAGACTGCACAAAAAGATAAAAAAATAGAACAAGCAAGCCAAAGGGCTGAGCAGGCAGATCAAAGGGTACACAGGTTGGAGATAGAAAAAACAGCAATGAAATCATTTAGATATGCATTAAAAAAATCAAAATTTGATGATGAGCTATGCGATAAAGTTGAAGATGATCAAGATAAAATAGTGGAAGCAGTGGCAAAGCACGTAATGGAGCACAACTCATCACCGGAGCAAATGCTTAATGAAGTGATGAGGGAGATAGGGAGAAATAAGGAAAAAATATTAAGTGCGGAAAATGCAACCGAAGCAATCAATGCTGCAATTGAGTCTGCAATTATGAGCTTTAATAGTCAAGGTACCTCGGTGAGCAATGTAAATATAAGTCAAGGTGCTGCCATAGGGAGAAATTAAGTTATGCAACAGGAAAATATTATTGATTTTTTATCAAGCCATAGAAGGTATCAAGTGCTGTGGTGGGGGTTTGGCCCTACTATACTTGAGTACTTATGTAAACAAAAAAGTTTTAATGCTAAAGAGCTATTAGAAAAACATAAAAATAATATTGCGTTGGCAAAAGAGAGTTTAGAGTTACTTGCAGCACTTGGTGAAATCAAAGCTTACTGGTGGTGGCCATGGAGCGCTAAAGTTAGGGAAGTTGTTTTAAGTGAAAGTCAAAAGGAAAGAGCAGAAAAATATTCAAGCTACTTTTTCTTACATCGGATGGCATTGGTGATATTTACCTCAGTGCTCACTCATCGTATTGTGTTTTTTCAACAAAGTGGAGGTTATATGAATAGAAATCAACAATTTAATAATTCTGAAGAATCGTCAGCAGTACAAATAGGACAACAGCTACCAGAAGCTTCAGGTAGTTTAACAGCTCAAGATCAATTAAGTATTCAACACCTAAATTTTCTTGGGTCCGCAATGGTTTGTAATGTAGAGTTGGAATGGGCATTGCATTTAATGGGATTTTCTTCACAGACTTTAAGTGACTTGGATGAAAGCCTAGCTCAGGTTAGAAGTGCAGGTTATAGTGAAGAAGCAATGAAACAATATGCCGCATCTTTTAAAGGAATAGTTACAGATAAGTATAGAGAATTGGCACGAAAGGTTCACTCAGATAAGCAAAACACGCAAAACTCATCAGATGAAAAATTTAAGGACCTAACCAATATTAATGAGGTCATGCACGGGTTGTATGAAGCGTCAAAAGAGATAAAAAATAGTTTTAGGTACGGAATGTTTGCTAAAATAGCATTTAACTTTTTGCACCAAAATATAGATAAATGTACAAGTTATATAAATAAAGACGTAGTAGCAGAATTGAGAAATATAACAATTTGGCGGCAATCTGATTTACTTTACTGTCGCAATGAGTTTTTAAAAAATGCACAAGAACTTTTTGCAGAGCATAAAACTAACCTGCCAAAGATGAAACAAAATTTTGAGAAATTAATCGATAATTACACTGATCGTTATCAGAAACTCTGGCTTGATAATTTGAGAGATCTAAAACACAGGTGTGGTAAAGATAAAAATTTAAACATTATCAAAGATGAAGTGAAAGAGCTGTTAAAAGAAGGTTCAAGACAACTCATAGTGTTGATTCAACATTCAAAAGGGGCCCATGATGCTATGTTGCTAATAGATAAATCTAAATTTAAGAAAAAGGAGAAACAAGAGATAATAGCAGCGTTGAAAGGATCAGAACAAATAACTCCCGATAAGTGCTTTATCTTACCAATGATGGTATATAGAGATGTTATGAAGCAGTTATTCAGAAGCTATTGTGCAGAAGGTATGTTTTTACATGATATAGCGTATTTTACAGATGTATTTGAAAAAAATGCTGCAATACCGGAAAGTAGGGAGTTTCACATTAGGCAATATATAGATGGATGCTCGTCTGCTAAGTTGCAAGAATGGATGAAATTACTCAAAGAAGGAGAAAATCTACATAAATTTACAGATGGTGATCATCCGATCAGAGAATTTGTGGATAATGTTGTGTATGAGACAAAGAGTATGATGTTTAGACCGAGAAAAGCAACAAGAGAAGAAAGGAAGCGAGTAATATTAATACAGATTTTGGATAGATATATTGTGTGCTTGAAGGAAGAATTTACAAAAGAGAAAACGTGGTTTAAAAGGATGGAAGAAGAAATACAACAAATACAAGAAGGTATACGAGAAAAAGATAAAAAAATAGAACAAGCAAGCCAAAGGGCTGAGCAGGCAGATCAAAGGGTACACAGGTTGGAGATAGAAAAAACAGCAATGAAATCATTTAGATATGCATTAAAAAAATCAAAATTTGATGATGAGTTATGTGACATAGTTGAAGATAGTGAAGATGCAATTGTGGAAGCAGTGACGAAGCATGTAATGGAACACAACTCATCACCGGAACAAATGCTTAATGAAGTGATGAGGGAGATAGGGAAAAATAAGGAAAAAATATTAAGTGAGGAAGATAGCAGTAACGCGATAAATGAAGTAATAGAAGATACCATAAGACGCTTTATTGCTGGTCAAGTAGTAGGAGAAATGGTAAAAAAGGTTGATGGGCAAGAAACACTTAGACAAAGAGCCATTGATTTAATGTATGCAGAAGCTGAGTTTTTTAAGATACCTATAGAAGCGATAATGGAGAATCAAGGTGTGAGGGAAAATTTAGAGCAGCTGTACATTTATCTAGTTTTAAACATGGATTATCAAGAAAAGTATAGAGACATGTGTGGTGAGTATAAGAAGCTAGGAGAAGAATTAAAGGGTATTGATTCTATTGGCGAAAAAGAATTCGATAAATTATCAAAATTAACTGATCAGTTTGGGAATTTGAACAAGAATTTTACTGAGTGTGAGTACAATGCAAAAAAATTTGCAGATCAGTGCAGCGATACAAATATTAATGAATTAATATCTAGTGTCATTGGAGAAATAGAAAAAGCAAATACATGCACAGAACAAGAAAGACAAGTACTTTTGAAAGAAAAGAGTATAGTTGAGGAAATGGTGCAGGAAATACAACAATCAAATCCAAATTCATCAATGAGTGACGTAAATGTACCAGGTACAAGCCAGAGATTATATTAAAATTAAGAAGATGTCTTGAAAAGAAAAGAAGAAGAGAGTACACTGAAGTAAGTAAAAACAGAGAGGGAACAATATATCCAAGTGACAAAGAATAAATACCAGAGCCATATGTTGCACAAGGGGCAATAGGAAGGCCAAGAAAACACGATATTAGAGCATGCAATAAGATATATAATGAAAGGAGGTTGCCAGTGGCGAATGTTGCCAAAAGATTTTCCCCCATGGAAGACAGTATACGACCACTATTTCAGGTGGCGCAATAATGAAAAATTACAACGAATACATGACTCTTTGGGGCTGTACACCTAATCTAAATGGGTTTTTAAGGAATATTTGACGCTTTTGAACTGTTTTAAAATTTTGCAATCGATTTGGCCCTACTCTCGATGAACCATTAATATAAATAACTTTGCAGATTAAAAGTAATAATGTTATAATACCCGTGTGTGAAATAAAACGATATGATAAAGGACATTATTGGTAAGGTTACAGCTCTTGGATTAATCGGTGCTGTGGTTGCTGGAGGTATTATCAGTCTTGTGTTAAATTTAATAAAATTGATAGGGATGATTATTAGTTTTACACTAAGTCTTGTAGAAACTTCCGTTAATTTCGTATTAAGTTTAATAGGTCTAAAAATAGCTCTTGCTTGTCTTACACTATGTTTAGTTGGAGTTGCTGCTGTTGCTCTTCATAAGAAAACAAATTTATCATCTGCAATCAAAAAGGCACTTCCTGTTTGTGGAATAATTTTAATAGTGTATGCTGTTGGCCTTGCATCGAATTTTATTAGCTCGTCACCTTCGATTATGGGAGGAATGGTTGGTTTTATATATCCAGTGCTGTTTATGGCTGTGTTTTCGGTGTTTTTGTTGATCAACGCTGGCAGGAGAGATCAATTTTTAGATGAAGCCCGTGAAAATAGTCCAGCATTTATCACAAAGTTATGTGTTGTGACAGCAATTGGCACAGTGATTGGGATTGGTTTTGGTACTGCTATCAGTGCTGTCTTTCCTAATGTAATGGCTGGAATGTGGTCAATAGCTTTAGCAAGTACAGTGATCGGAGCGATAGTATTGCCAATAGAAATTTTTACTGCTGAATTTATTGACCTGCTTCCAATTAAAAAAGCAATAACCTTTACTGCAGATGAACCAAGTGAATCACTGGATGAAATGCAAGGGACTGAAAGTTTTATAGGATTACCTTACATTATCTAGCCTACTCCATAATTATAAGTATTTTACATATAAAACTAAAAATTTCTGTTGCAAAGTTTGTCCTACTATGATAATAAAGTTAAAATAGTGTTAACTGTGTGGAGGTAGTATGACAAGCCCATTAATAACAAAACAACAGCCATCATCTGTAGAAAGTCCAAAAATAAAAGATGTAGAGCAGAAAATAGTAAAGAATGAAACGCAGGTTAAACATTCTGTTGAGTTTCTAAATGGTATAAAGAGTAATAGCACTATCAAATGGATAGTAGAAAAAATTGTAGCAAAAATAGATGAATTTCAGCTTTCTGATGAAATTGATATTGATACTAATACAGTAAAAGTTAAAATTAAGATAGAATCTGACGAACAAGATAATATATATAACATTAAATTCATAGACGTTCAAACTAAACAAGTTAAAAGCAATAATGTTCAACAAAATCAAGAATCAAATGTGTTAAATACGATTAAGAACGTACGGTTGTGTGTACACAAAAAAAATGTGAATGGTAAAACAGAATATAAATTTGCAGTAAAGCTTAGTAAAGGTGCAGAAGAGTTTATCATAAGCGAAAACAATGAAAAATTACCATATAAATCGCAAGTAAGTGCACTAGGTAGTGTCGACATTTATTTTAACCAAAGATATATAGAAGCAATATGGAC
>OGCD01000028.1_pt1 | contig 12658 bp, 10 predicted proteins | sample 1570121 | NCBI WGS metagenome assembly OGCD01 (sample SAMN03218062, study PRJEB24507) | insect metagenome | isolation source: haemolymph | host: Pentalonia nigronervosa | place: Madagascar | collected 2012-04-30
AATTAGAAAGTTACATTTTAGTAGTATACCCAGGTGCACTAACGTGGCACGAACACAAGCATTTGAATAGGTCTTGGAACAATGTACAGCCCATTTGTTAGCATATTAATTATACAAGTTAATATATTAAAATAGATCTAATATTCCATCCCTGATTGTAAAAAATACCTTGCATTACTCGTTTAAATAGAATATAATTAAGTAATAGCAGTAAATAAAAGAAAAAAAGATGCTGCTTGAAAAGGTAAATTTTTAGTAAGAAATGGCGCAGAAAGGAAAAAGAATAAGATACAACCAAGAAACAAGGAATGATTTTCAGAAGGCGTTAAGGAAATTAAAGAAAAAATCATACGAAGGGATAAATGAAAAAGGAAAAAGTGGAGACACAATTTTACATCAAGCAGCAGGAATAGCAAATCAAAAAACGGTGAGGTTACTAATAGAGAAAGGAGCAGATGTAAATGCCAAAAATGAAAGAGAAGAAACACCGCTATATCGTGCAGCATGTATGAGGTGTGCAAAAAATGTAAGAGTACTCATAGAAAATGGGGCAAATGTGAATGCGGTAAATCTTATGGGATACACAGCACTGCATGTGGCATTGACAATGTCGACAAAGGGAGTAACAGAAGAATTATTGAAAGCGGGAGCAGATACAGAAATAAAGGATGTGCTAGGAGCAAAAGCAATAGTGTATGCAAACGAAGAATTTAAAGCCCTATTTGGTAAGAGAATAGGAATTCCATCAAAAAAAGAAACAGCAAAACATTGTGCAGAAGCACTTGTCCAATTACTAAGACTAGAGCCGAAGTTGACAGGGAAGATAACAGGAATAAAAGAAATGAAAGATGGGATAAAAAGAAAAGAAAAAGTAGTGAAGCACCTTTCAGGTATATTTAATGACAAAAAGGAAAAGTAAGTTTTATAAACCACAAACAAAAAAGGGGGATAAATGAGAGAATCTGTAGAACAGGAGATAATATCGTTATCAAAGAAAACTGTACCAGAACTAAAAGAGATGTACAGTGAACATTTTGCAACAGGTGCACCACCATATAATAAGAAGTATCTAATAGATAAGATAGCATACAGAATGCAAGAGATAGTGTATGGAAAATTGTCTAAAGAAGCAGAAAAAAAGCTTAATTACCTGGCAGATCGAGAAGAGGAAGGTAAAAAGGTAAGTAGTGAAAAACTACCTATAGCAGGAACAAGGCTTATGAAAGAGTACAAAGGAAGAAACCATGATGTTTTAGTGACAGATGTAGGGTTTATATACCAAGGACAGTTTTTTACGTCATTATCAGCAATAGCAAGGAAAATAACGGGAATGAGCTACAATGGACCACTCTTTTTTGGTTTGAGAAGTAATAAAAAGAATCTAACAAAAATAGGAGAAAAAGAATGAATAGAGAAGTAAGATGTGCGATATATACAAGGAAGTCAACAGAAGAAGGACTAGAAAAGGAATTTAATAGTTTAGAAGCACAACGCTTATCAGGAGAGAGCTATGGAATGAGTCGTCAGTTTGAAGGATGGGTGGTGATAGGAAAAAGATATGATGATGGAGGGTATAGTGGAGGAAACATGAAGAGACCAGCATTACAGGAGTTATTACAAGATATCAGAAGAAAACAAGTAGACTGTGTAATAGTATATAAAATAGATAGACTTTCAAGATCACTAATGGATTTTGCAAAGTTGTTGGAGTTATTTAATGATTATGGAGTGGTATTTGTAGCAGTATCGCAATCATTCAACACTACAAATACAACAGGAAGGTTAATGTTAAATATAATGATAAGCTTTGCGCAATACGAAAGAGAAATGACAATAGATAGGGTGAAGGACAAGGTAGAGGCATCAAAGAAAAAAGGAATGTGGTTAGGGGGCACAGTGCCTATTGGATTTGATGTAAAAGACAAAAAGTTAGTGATAAATGAAGAAGAGGCAGAAATAATAAAGCATATTTTTACAAGATTTATGGAGTTGAAATCAATAGGTCTACTGACTAAAGAACTGAATAATCAAGGATATCGAACAAAGATGTACGTTAAGAAGACAGGAACATATGGAGGAGGATTATATAGAATTGCAGGATTACGTTTAATAATAACGAATCCAATATATATGGGGAAAATAAGACATAAAGATAAAATTTATCAAGGAAAACATGAGGGAATAATAGAAGAAAAGATGTGGAATGAAGCACAAACTTTGATCAAGAGTCGAGCATATATAGAGGCAAAATATGAGGAGGGATTACTAAAAGGAAAAATACGTTGTCAGGCATGCAATATAGGAATGACATCAACATATACAAAAAAGAAAAACAACAAACGCTACAGATATTACGTATGCAACAACCATATAAAAGAGAAACATTGTCCATCAATAAATCGAACAATATCAGCGGGAGAGGTGGAAAGGATAGTGATAGAGAAAGTGAGATATATAAATGCTAAGAGAGGTTCAAAAACATTGGAAGAGATATGGGAAAATCTGTTTCCAATAAAGCAAGAGGAAATAATGAAGAAGTTGCTTAAGACTGTATGGGTGAGGGAAAATGGAATGGAGATATGTGTTGGAGTAAAGGGATTAGAAGAGATTAGGGAAGAATATCCAAGTAAAGAAGCAAAAGAAGATGGTATGGAATTTGAAGAAGTAAAAGGAGAAATATCACTTTTTGTACCGTGTAAGTTAAGAAGAAAAGCAGGTAGGTGCATGATATTAGAGCCAGAAAATGAGCCGTACACAAAGGCAGACAACACTTTATTAAAAGCGTTAGTAAATGCCCATTTATGGCAACGTCAGTTAGATAGGGGAGAATATGCAAACATAACGGAACTGTGTGAAAAGAACAAGAAAACAAAATACCCACATAGAATCTTGCATTTGAATCTTCTGGCACCAAAAATAAAGGAGGATATTTTAAATGGAAAACAGCCACGACATCTGAAACTGATAGACTTTAGAAAGAAGGGAGGAATACCATGGCTGTGGAATGAACAATTTGAAAAGTTTTATCGTTATCCACAAAATATTAATATACTAAAAAGGTTATGTAAAAAAAAGTGATTGACGTATAATTTAATGATAGTTAAGATATACTTGGTTAATAAGGGGGTTATGTGCCAAGTTTTTTTGATAAGCCGTTTGAAGAACAAGTAGAAGCAATAATGAAAACGGTTGATTTAAAGCTTCTGCAAGCACTTATTGGTACAAGAGGGGAGTGTTAAATAAACCATACGCGTTAAGTTAAGGAAAATCGAAAGTAAAGCTGATGAGAGAAAAGAAATAATAAGGTATAAGTTCTCTTGGATAACTTAATAGAGAGAACTTATAATGAATAGAATAGCATGCCTATCAAAAAAACTCAAAAATTTCTTTAATGAAAAAGCAGATGAAGTATCAAAAGACGTAGGATTTATAAAAAGGAAGAGAAAACTTAGGGGTTCATCGTTTATAAAAGCAATAGTTTTTGGTAATATAGGAGTCAACAACTGTAGTATAGAAACGATGTGTCAGTTATTAAACGAAGATTCAATAAAAATAACAAAACAGGGCTTGGATTACAGATTTACAGAAGAGGCAGTAGAGTTTATGAAGAGAATGTACAATGAGTCTTTAGCGATATTCAAAAATAGCTTACAAATCGATTGTAAAATTTTAAAACAGTTCAAAGGTGTCAAATTATTGGACAGTAGTTACATTAGCTTACCAAATAATATGGAAAGTATGTACAAAGGGTACGGCACTAGCTACAGTGGTTATGAAAGCAATACTAAATCTGGTGTAAAATTACAGGTACTTTTTGACTACCCAAACCAGACGCTAGATCAACTTAATATAACAGAAGGAATCAGGTCAGACCAAGGTTACAAAGGTCATTTAAGCAGTATATCAGATGGAGATTTGCTAATATCAGATCTAGGCTACTTTGTGCCAAATTCTTTTGAGCAGATCAGTCAAGCAGGAGCTTATTTTGTGAGCCGTTATAAATCTGATACGAATATATATGATGTAGAAACAAATCAAAAAATAGATTTACTGGAGTGTTTAGAAGATCAATCTTTTCTAGAGAGGAAAGTACTGTTAGGAAAAGAAACGAAGGTTAAAGTAAGAATTGTATGTAAAAAATTAACTGAAGATGGCCCGAAGAAGAAAAGCTAATAGGTTGGCAAAATCGCAAGGGTATACATCTTCTCAAAGAAATCAAAAGCTACTAAATTGGTCAATATTTGTAACTAATGCTCCAGAAAGTAAGATTAATGCTGAGCAAATATTAGCAATTTACCGGGTAAGGTGGCAAATTGAACTATTGTTTAAATTGTACAAGAGCCACGCTAGGATCGATATCCTTAAAGGAAAGCCGCATAGGGTATTATGTGAATTATATGCTAAATTATGTGCAGTTCTTATATTCCATGGTGCAGTCAGTTGTGTAGAGCTAGAAAAGCATACAGAGCTTAGCTTAACTAAAGCATTTATTGAGCTAAAACGGAGAATTAGAGAACTATTTTTAGTGCTAAATAACAAGATTAACGATTTGAAGATCTTCTTAAAAAAGCTCATCACAGCTTGGTCGCAATTTTCCATAAAGGACAGGTATAGGAAAACAAGAATATCCACCTTAAGCTCTCTACGTTCCTTAACTTGACGCGTATGGTTTATTTTACACTCCCGCATTTAGCAGTATGAATCATGAATCAGTCGCTGGACCTTCTTGGAAAAAGTGAATGGTTGAAATATAGTAAGTTTATTTTTATAAGAAACCCTACTCTTCAGCGTGACAAAATTTTTAATTATTAACTTAAGGCTTTATACGGTTGAGAACAGAGTTCTAAAGTTAATGTATTATGTAAAAATTTAGGTATTTTACGGAAAATAATAAAAGGCGAAGGGCAACAGGTATAGCAGGGAAAAGCAGGCTATTATTGGGGATTTTACGATTACATCAAATCTAATATAGACGAGTTCGAAAGATAGTGTGGTGGCTGAGGAGGGATTTGAACCCGCGACCAAGAGATTATGATCCTCCTGCTCTACCACTGAGCTACTCAGCCTGATTGAAAACCTTATTGTATATGTAATCTACATGTTTTGTATAATATTTTAAGTCAAACAGAGATTCAAGTTTCTCTGATTTAATAGTTGTAAGTAATTGTTTTAACTCAGTAAGAAAATCACTGTTATTTTGCTTCACTTTCATAGCACTATTTTGCACAATTTTGTACGCTTCCTCCCTAGTTAATCCAGAGTTTACAAGCTCAAGCAGTACACGTTGCGAAAAAATCAAACCTTGTGAAGAATTTAAGTTCTTTGCGATACTTTCTTCATTAATAATCAAATTATCTATCAAGTCTGTTAACCTAAATAAGGCAAAATCCATAGCTATACATGCATCAGGTGCAATACACCTTTCAACAGATGAATGTGATATATCCCGTTCATGCCATAATGCAACATTTTCTAATGCAGGAAATACATAGCTGCGTACTAAGCGTGATAGCCCTGTTAAATTTTCACTTAAGATCGGATTACACTTATGTGGCATAGCAGAACTTCCCTTCTGTCCAGTCGAAAAGTATTCGGAAACTTCATTAATCTCATTTTTTTGTAGATGGCGAATTTCAATAGCTATATTCTCTATAGAGCTTGCAATAACTCCCAAAATTGAAAAAAACATAGCATGCCTATCACGAGGAATAACTTGAGATGATATAGTTTCTGGTATTAGACCCATCTCTTTTGCCACATATGCTTCAACAGATGGATCTATATTGGCAAAATTACCTACTGCACCTGATACTTTGCAAGTTGAGATTTCTTTTTGTGCTGCACTTAATCTTTGGTAATTACGTTTAAATTCAGCATAAAACCTAGCAAATTTTAACCCAAGAGTTGTTGGCTCTGCATGCATTCCATGACTGCGTCCAATGCATATTAAGTACTTATAGTCCTCTGCTTTTTTTTTCAGCACTACAAGTAAATTTTCTAAACTGTGTAGCAAAATATTACATGATTCTTTTAACTGTACTGCAAGACACGTGTCTAGAACATCAGAGCTTGTCATTCCATAGTGGAGATAACGAATATCAACATCAACCTGTTCAGCTATATAGGTTAAAAATGCAATAACATCGTGTTTAACTGTAGACTCAATTTCATTGATACGCTTAATATTAAAGTTAATAACACTAGAAAGCTTCTTAACCACATCACTTGGAATATCAACCTGAGCTTCACATGCTAACTCCTCTATTCTAAGCCATATTTTAAACTTATTATTTTCTTCCCAAATGGAAGACATTTCTTTACGGCTATAGCGAGGAATCATTAGCTTCGGTATCTTCTTCTTGTTTTTGATTTTGTGATTTTATTTTCCTTAATTCAACTGCATCTGTTTCAGATTTTACAACATGCACAGCAATCTGTACTACTACTTCACTATGCAACCCCAGATTTACTTGATACTCACCTAAACTTCTAATGTTTACTCCATTGAAAAACAGACTACGATGATCCACCGTACATCCTTCTTGTAACAAAGCTTTTGCGATTTCACGTGTTGTTACAGAGCCGAAAATCCTTCCATCTTCTGAAGCTTGCTTTACTAATACTACAAACTTATCATGCAATGATAATGCTACTTCTTTTGCTAAATTCAATTTTTTCTTGTCTTCTTCTTCTAATAGCGAACTCTCTTCCTCCAACTTTTGCAAATTTTCTTTAGTTGCCCTAACTGCTTGTTTCTGTGGGAAAAGAAAATTGCGTGCATAACCTGGTTTGACTTTAACAACTTCACCAAATTTACCTAAAGTTCTTATACTTTCCTTTAAAATTACTAACATACATTACCTACACTTTCTTACTACAATACGGTAAAATAGCTAAAAAACGCGCTCTTATTACTGCAAGACGTAACATCCTTTGCTTTTTTGCACATACCCCTGTTAATCTACGTGGTAATATTCTACCATAATCAGAAGTAAATTTGGATAATAAATCCTTATTCTTATAATCTATATCTTCTTCTGAATATTCAGCAAGTGGGCAAACCCTTGAACGCCGAAAGCCTGTTCTATTGCTCACAGAAAAATAAGAATTACTAAAGTTATTTCGTCTTTTCATACACTTTGCTCCTCAACTTGTTTACTCATTATATGAGATTGCCCATCAAAAACCTTATCAACTTGTACAGATAAATAACGGATCACATTCTCATTAAGTTTCACCTTACGTATAAATTCATCCATAATATTGGGCATAGAGCTTATACATAAGATACAATAATGACCACTCTTCATCTTGTTAATTGGATATGCAAAATCTAGAAGACCCCAGTGTTCATATTTTATCAAACATGACGGCTCTATGTTCTTGAGAAGCTTCTCTAGTATTCCACTTAGCTTATCCCCATCACTTTCTAGAGCACTTAAATTCTTTAGTGCACACTTCGATATATTCTCCCGTAAAACAGCCATTGCATTATTAATGAATGTACTTTTAGTAGTAAGATCTATATTTGATACCAATTCAAGTCCTTTAAAGGTACTCTTTAATTCGTTGTTAATTTTTGCTTTTACTTCCTTTAAATTAGAAAGATCTTCTTCCAATTCGGTCCACAGTGTTTTTACAACATTCCCTAAAATATCAGAGCAAGTCATTAACGTTTCTTGAACTGCTTCGGAATACTTCTCTGATAACTCCTGCTTTGCAAGCTCTTTTCCTCGAAGACTTTTAACTTCATTTAAAATAGCTTCCACTCTAATATCTTTCAGTAAAACAGCTAGCTCCTGTACCATTCCTTCCACTTCTTGCTGTAATAATCCTTGTTGTGCTATAAAAGTAAATTCATAAAGATTCACTATCTCTTCCTTAAATATCAATAAATATCTTAATTATATAAAGCTTTTTTATATAAGCAAGTCATTTGTATGAATTTCTATGTCTTTAACCCAAGCTAAGCTAGATATTTCATGAATAGTGTGAAGGGTAATTAAATATGTATCTGGTAATAATGCACTCACTTTATGTTTTTCAAGAATAAGCTTCAGCAACACATTAGCCCTTCCTCCACTTTTTAATGTTGAGTGTAATTTCATAGCAGCTTTGTCTGAATCAGCATAATCAATGGTTAAAGTTAAACCTTTTATAGTGGCAGTAATTCTCTCTTCAAGTCCGAATATGTGTTTGCCTATCAATCTTGTTGTGTTCTCTGAAGTTTCAAGTTCAACTATTACAAACGTTCCAGGAGAAAATAAGTACCTTTTTTCTTCTATTATTTCGTTGTTATAAAATGCTATTTCGGAGACATTATAAGGATCAGAAAGTATTATAATCATAAATCTTCCACGCTCTGAAGTCCTAACACGTACATTCAGTATTACCCCTGCAGTTTGTGTTGTTTTACTTTGACCGATAAAGCCAATATTCAATTTTTCTAAAAAAACTTTGAATTTTTCAAGTGGATGGTTGGTTAAATAGAATCCTAATGAAAATAATTCGTGCTCTAATTTTTCTTCTTCATCAAAATCTTCCACACTCACCAATTTCGGTTTTAAAACTTCAAGATTGCCAAAAAGGGCAGACTGGCTAGATTCTCTATCCTGCTTGCTTTTATTGGCAAAATAAATCAGTGTGTCCATCGACTCATATAGTTGTTTTCTGTTCTCATGTATATTATCACAAGCTCCAGATTTTATTATGCTCTCTAGCGCTCTTTTATTTATAACAGGTCCTGAATTCTGAATAAATTCCCATATGTCTTTATATGGACTCACACGTTCATTTACTATTCCTTGTGCTATGGAAAATCCAACGTTTCTCAAAGCAGCAATACCATAACGAATACACTTACCCTCTATGGAAAATTCAGCTTCGGATTTGTTTATATCAGGAGGAAGAACAGCAATGCCATTGGACCTTTTTTGCAACTCAATTTCTGATGGCAATTTTGTTGTCGAAGCTGATCTACGCTCCTCAAATACATCCAAGTATTCTGCAGTGCTCGCTTGCACTTCTCCTAAAAATTTCTTACCATAAATTGGTTCCGAAAGAGGTCTATTGGATTTTTTATGAGACCCAATAACCTTGCTGGATTTTGCTGCATGATAAAATGTGTTCAGTTTATCTCTATCATCGATGTTTAAATTCATTAATGTTGTAAAAAACTCCAATGGGTAGTTGGCTTTAAGGTATGCAGTTTGGTAAGATATCACTGCATATGCAGCAGCATGGGATTTATTAAATCCATAGCCGGCAAATTTTGCTACAAGGTCAAAAATGTAACTTGCTCTATCATAATCAACACCGTTTTTTGTAGCACCACTCACAAAAAGTTCACGCTGTTTATCCATTTCCTCTTTGATTTTTTTACCCATAGCACGCCTTAACAAATCTGCTTCTGCAAGGCTATACCCAGAAAGAATACGTGCTATTTCCATCACCTGTTCTTGATAAATTATTACCCCAAACGTTTCCTTAAGTACTCCTTCTAACAGTGGATGAATATAGTCTGGTTTTTCAAGACCATACTTTCTTGCAACATAAGTTGGAATATTGTCCATAGGACCTGGACGATAAAGGGAAATCAATGCAATGATATCTTCAATGCAATCTGGCTTCAATTTTATTAGAGCTTCCCTCATTCCTGACCCTTCAAGCTGAAACACGCCTATTGAGTCTCCACATGAAAGCATTTCATAAGTTGCTTTGTCATCTAAAGGTATAGAAGAAATATCAATTTTTTTCTCTTCACGATTAATCAAATTACAAACATGATTTATTAATGTAAGCGTGCCAAGACCAAGAAAATCAAATTTTATCAATCCTGCTTTTTCAACATATTTCATGCTATATTGAGTAATTGGCAGAGCTGAATTTGGGTCGTAATACACAGGGATGAAATTCTCCAATTTTTGATCACATATTACAATTCCAGCTGCGTGTGTAGAAACATGCCGATATATACCTTCAAGCCTTAGTGATATATCAAGAAGTTTGGCAATGATTTCGTCGCTATCACGTTCTTTTTGTAAATTTTGGTCCAATTCGATTGCTTGTGATAAAGTAACGGGGTTTACTGGGTTAAATGGAACCATCTTGGAAATTTTATCAACTTGAGAGTAAGGCATTTGTAACACCCTACCTACATCGCGTAATACCGCTCTTGCTTGCAATTTACCAAAAGTAATTATTTGAGCAACATAACCATACTTTTTTTGAACATAATCAATCACCTGATCTCTTTTCTCTTGACAAAAGTCGATATCAAAATCAGGCATCGATACACGATCTGGATTTAGGAATCTTTCGAATATTAACCCAAATTTTATAGGATCAAGATCTGTAATTTGTAAAGACCAAGCAACAATTGATCCAGCACCGGAACCTCTTCCTGGACCAACCGAGATCCCATTTGCCTTACTCCAACGTATGAAATCAGAAACGATCAGAAAATAACCAGCATAATTCATCGAAGTTATTACACTTAATTCATAATTTAATCTGTCATAGTACTGTTTGAAATTGATCGCGTCTCCTTTCTCAATGTCAGCCGGAATGTGAAATTTTCCGATGCGCAGCTCAAGCCCTAAAATTGCTTGTTCCCTTAATTCATCATTTTCAGTTTTGTTCTCTCTACAAGGAAATTTAGGCAAAATAGGTTTTCTGCTTCTTGGCATGTAGGAACATCGTTGTGCTATTACCAAAGTGTTGTGAATTGCCTCAGGGATATCTCGAAATAATTCCCCCATTTCTTTTACAGATTTGAAGTAATGTTCAGTAGTCGATTTTTTTCTATTATCTTCTAAAGCATAACTTCCCTCAGATATGCATGTTAGTATGTCATGAGCCTCATGATCAGATCTATTCGTAAAAAAGACATCATTTGTTGCAACAAGTGGAATATCATGCTGATAGGCAAAACCTATAAGAGGTTTTTCCAGCTCCAGTTCTTCACTCAATCCGTGACGTTGTAATTCAATATACAAATTGTCACTAAATGCTGATATTAATCTATCAATAGCTTCTTCATCGCTTCTTAGTAATAGTTGTGTTAATATTCCATCATATCCACCAGTTAAAGCAATTAAACCTGTACTTAAGCTCAATAATTCATTAAAATCAATATAAGGAACATCACTATTACTTTTACGTTTCCTGAAAGATTCACTTACCAAAGTAACTAAATTAGCGTATCCCTGTTCATCTTTTGCAATTAACAATATAGATAAATTCTGATCAAAATGTTTAACTGTAACATTACAACCAATTATTGGCTGTATTCCCTTAGATGCAGCATATTCAGCAAACTCAAGCGAGCCAAATAAATTGCCGGAGTCAGTAATCGCAACTGCTGGCATTTTATTGTGCAGACAAAGAGCAATCAATTCCTCAATTTTGACAGAACTTTCAAGTAATGAATAAACGCTATGAACACGTAAGTGTATAAACATAAAAGGTTTTAAATAAGCTATGAAAGAATAGCACTAATTTATGTGTGTAGCTATAAACTAAAGCTTAAACCAGAAAGCCAACAAAGCAAGTTGTTGGCATTTTAGATATACTACATGCCTAATTAATACAAAAAATCTGTTCTGCAGAGTCTTGAAATTCCGCAACCGCTTGTATTATTTTTGAACTAGGTATCGTTCTAGATTTATCTTCTTTGGTTATTTGATTTGCAATATGTTGTATTACTTCTGTTTTGGCTTCTACAGGATCACAATTTTTTTCATTATGAACGTGTAAAAATGTTTTACATTCTGTGTTGCGTATATTGGATATAATACAAATCATCATTAACCCTAAAGCTAATAATGTAGGTACCATTGCTGTATGAAGGTTTATATATAATGCTGGACTAAATATTTGAGAATAGCTTAACTCAGAAGACATAGCATGCGTTAAGAGAAGAGTAATATTTCCAAAAACTAAAGCTGTAAATAAGACTGGAACAGCCATTCTGCGATTACTGACAGCGCATAGCCAATCAGACATAAAGTGTCCTTTGACTATTTTTCCTCCTGATATAGAAAAGCTTTTATCGGTTTCGCTCTCAAGTGTTTGTAATTGGAAGTAAGAACGAGTACCGTTGCTTCTATCTATCATTATGTATTTTATCAGCTTATCATTTGGTAATTTTTCTAATACTTCTGCTAAAACTTTACTATGGTCTCTCTCTGTGATTTTATGTTCCTTTGTGCGAAAACTTTGAATGAGCGCCCAACATCCAAAGAGTGCAAGAGATGCCAATACGACACCACCGAGTATATTAAAAGCATTTATTCCGTTATGCATATTAACCAATTCAATAAGTGGTTTAGTCATAGATGCAACACTTAACATAGTTATTAAGGCTGTAAACGGCATGATAATCTTCTTTTTTGTCATAAGATACTTCACTTTCTGCCAAAATCTGTTTGTTTTTTCATCTGATCCGATTAATTGCCTAGTGGAATCATTAGTATCACTTTTATTCAGGTCGTTACTTGAAGTATCGTCACCAAGGTCATCATAAGCAGGTGGCGTCGTGCTATTAGATCTTTGCCCATTGCTGCCATTGGAATTAACCTCTTCAAAAGAGCTATTTTCATTTGAGCTACTTGTACTATTTGATCTACTTGCATTAGGTGATGCACTATTATTACCC
>OGCD01000029.1_pt1 | contig 12531 bp, 11 predicted proteins | sample 1570121 | NCBI WGS metagenome assembly OGCD01 (sample SAMN03218062, study PRJEB24507) | insect metagenome | isolation source: haemolymph | host: Pentalonia nigronervosa | place: Madagascar | collected 2012-04-30
CTCTAATGCAGTCACTTGTTTTTTAATTATATGTTTGGTTGCTTCTGCTGCAGAAATTTTTTTTTCTCGAATTAAAAAAATGACTTCTTTTTCCAATTCTTCGTCTTCTAAAAGCATAATATGACCATCAAGAATGTTGAATCTATTTTTTTCAAATATGCTTTTTTTATGAGTTTTAATTTTTTGAATCTGTTTTATTGATGTATTTCTGCCGTAAAAAAAATTTTTTATTTCCCTTTGAACATCTTCGACAGAAATATTTTTTTTCTTGATAATAATTTTTTCTTCTTTTAATAAAAGAGCAGCGCCAAAGGCTATACCTGGCGATGCTAAAATGCCTGAGACCATAATATTACCTTTAATATGAATTTAATTCTACTTAGAGAGAAAAGCATCGAATATCAGGCGAACATACTATTTTTTATAGTATTATCCGGAAGTGATATGTATAACCTCCGGGATTTTTTAAAATTTCACATAATTTTTAATTTATGTTTATTCTAATTCAGTTATTACTGCTGATAAATGTTCAATTGCTTTTTTTTCATCTGTTCCTTGTGCTGATAATGTAATCAGACTACCTTGAACTAAACCTAATGTTTGAATTTTAAATAAACTTTTTGCATTTACTGATTTTCCATTATAAATAATAAAAATATCTGAAATAAACTTTTTTGCTTCTTTAACAAATTGCGCGGCAGGTCGAACATGTAAACCGTGTACAGCAGTGATAGTAATCTGATTTTGAAGCATGTTAATATTCCTTAATTTAATGTGTTATTTAAAAATAATATTGTTTGTTTTAAAAAATAAGAAATATGCTGTGTCATAAGTATGATATAATACGTTATTAAAATTGTTTTCTATCGTCAATTTAATATAACTATCAGAAAGATATTCTTTCAGAAGGTGCATGTTAATAATATACTGTCTTTTCAACTTTTATGAAGACAGTAATTTTATATTAGATAATATTTTTTAAGATAGAAATTCTGTAGTAATATTTTTTTTAAAATATTTCATTTCTATTCTCAATATAAAAGACAAATTTATATTTTTTAAAAAATATCTATTATTTTTTATTCCACGTGAATTTTTATCTATATATAGTTTTATCTGAAATCATTTTACTTATATTTAGTTCACGCTTAATTTAAAATTTTTAATATATATTTTGATTTAATGTTTTGAGTGTTTATGTGATCTAGATTTTATTTTTTTTCTAAAAATTATACAAGTATAGATTATTCGGTAGGTTTTACAGAAATAATAAGGTATTTTTTTGAACATATGTAACATATTTTTTAATATTATTTTTTAGTATTAATAAAAAATTAATATGTCTATTTTAATATATTTATTATTTTAAATTCTTTCGTTTTTTAGTATTTTACAAAATTTACATTTGTTAAATTAATAATTTTTTTAGAAATGTTTATTAGAGATCGAACATGATACATCAATATATTAGTTAATATTTCTCTTCGTTGTATATTTTCTTCGTTGCTTCTTACTATAATTATTATCAATATGATTTTTTTTCATTAAAATTGGGATATCTATATCTGAATGTCTTAAAGTATTTTCTATGTTTGACATTGTTTTACAAATTTTTAATATGATTTTTATCAATTGAACTATGTATTTTATATATCTTATCTATATTCTATTTGATTATTAATTTTTATTTTTTTTCTAAAATTTTTCTGATGAGTAAAATTAAATTTTTACATTTTTATATATCAGATGTATTTAATGTTCATTTATATAATCTCTATTTTTTAGATTATAGTAAAAATATATTTTTTATTTTTTAAAAACTGCATTAATTATATTGATAGTGTTTTATTTTATCTAAAATTATATAATACAGAATTTCAAAAAATATCGATATTATTAATTATAAAAGTTGATAATAATTTGATGATGCACTGTTTTTAATTATACATATAATACATTTATGAAATCCATTAAAAATAAAATTGATAGATTAAGAAAACAAATTTCAAGATATGCGTATTTTTATCATACTTTAGACCAGCCAATTATTTCTGATATAGAGTATGATTATTTGTTTCATCAATTGTATACTTTAGAGTTACAAAATAAACAATTAATTGTATCTAATTCACCGACTCAAAGAATTGGATCAGATTTACTGCAAAGATTTAAACAAGTGTTACATTTTTCTCCTATGTTATCTTTGGATAATACATTTACCTTAAAAGGATTATTAGATTTTGAAAGAAGGGTTAAGAAATTATGTCATCTGGATCAAGAAATATTTTTTTGTTGCGAGTTAAAAATAGATGGCGTAGCAATTAGTATAATTTATGAAGAAGGTACCTTGATAAGAGCAGCGACTCGCGGTGATGGTATAAAGGGCGAAAATATTACTGCTAATGTTAAAACTATTCAATCTATCCCAATTCAGTTAAAAGGATTAAACATACCTAAACGATTGGAGGTTCGTGGCGAAGTTTTTATGTTAAAATCGGATTTTTTAGAATTAAATAAAAAATTTTATCTTAATAAAAAACAATCTTTTTCTAATCCAAGAAATGCAGCTGCCGGTGCATTGCGGAACATTAATCCAAAAATAACTGAATCAAGAAAACTAGCTTTTTTTTGTTATAGTGTTCATTCATGTTTTTTAGAAGAACAACATGACAATCAAAATGAACTTTTAATGCAATGTGAGATGTGGGGGTTGCCAATTGACAAGAGTTTTTTAGTTTGTTCAAATTATAATGATATATTAAAATTTTATCAAAAATTTGAAAAAAAACGACATACTCTTAATTTTGATATAGATGGTATTGTCGTGAAAGTCAATTCAGTAACAATACAAAAAAGATTAGGATGTACTGCAAAGCATCCTAGATGGGCTATAGCATTTAAATTTACATCTCAGGAGCGAATAACATCATTATATGATGTAAAATTTCAAGTTGGTAGAACAGGTGTTATTACACCTATTGCATTGTTTAAACCTATTAATATATCTGGTGTAACAATTAAAAAAGCTTCGTTATATAACAAAAACGAAATAAAGCGGTTAAATTTACATATTGGTGATTCTATTATTGTTGGTCGATCTGGTGACGTTATACCAAAGGTATTAAAGGTTATAGAAAATTTTAATAATCCTAAAAATATGAAAAAAATATTTTTTCCTATTTTTTGTCCTGTGTGTAATTCTAAGTTGTTAGAAAATCCGGAAGAAAAAATTATTCGTTGTCATGCAGGATTAACGTGCGATGCTCAAAAGAAAAAGAATATATATCATTTTTTTTCAAAAAATGCTTTGTATATTGAAGGATTAGGAAATAAAATTATTGATGATCTTATAAATAAAAAGTATGTTGCTACTCCCATAGATTTTTTTTATCTAACCTATAATAAATTAATGACATTGAAAAACATACGTAGTAAAAAAAGTAAAAAAATTCTTTTTTCAATAGAAAGATGCAAAAATACAACTTTTAAAAGATTTATTTATGCATTGGGCATACCTCAAGTTGGAGAATCTGTTGCTGAAATACTTGCAAATCATTTTGTTAATATAAATAAATTAATGTGTTCTGATGTTGGTAACTTGTATAGAATTTATGGAGTTGGAAAAATCATTTCGCATAATATATTTAATTATTTTTCTATATCTTCAAATCGTACGATGGTTTTTGATTTAGAAAAAATTGTTAATATTTCACAGAATAGTAAAGAAAATACTATATGTAATATAAAAAATACATTTTTCTTTCAAAAGAATATAGTTATAACGGGTGTATTTGAGACTTTTTCTAGAACTGAATTAAAAGACATTTTAATTTCTATGAGGGCAAAAATATTAAATGGAATTTCGAAAAATGTTGATATAGTAATTTGTGGAAATAAAGCAGGATCTAAATTTTCGCAAGCAAAAAATTATAAAATAAAAATTATGAATGAAAAAGAATTAAACTATATTTTGGGTCGTGCAGGATTTGAACCTGCGACCAATTGATTAAAAGTCAACTGCTCTACCAACTGAGCTAACGACCCTAATTTTTGGTGGGTGATGACGGACTCGAACCGCCGACATCCTCCGTGTAAAAGAGAAGCTCTACCACTGAGCTAATCACCCGATTTCTTGTATTTTAGATAAATTTAATAAGAAGACAGTTATTTTTAAAGTACTTATTGTATATTTAAACTTTGATATATAGATTATAATCTATAGTTTTTTAAAATCAATAATTATTTACAATTAATAATATTAAGTAATTTTAATATGCACGATATTATTTTTTTAATTTATTTTAAATTAATACTATACATTGAACATGATATGAAAATCAAAACTCGATTTGCTCCTAGTCCAACTGGATGTTTACATCTTGGAAGTGTTCGTACAGCGTTGTATTCTTGGTTATTTGCGCGTCGTTATAATGGGAAATTTATTCTTCGAGTAGAAGATACTGATCTTGTACGATCTAAATCTATTTCTGAAAAATCCATTCTCGATGGATTAAAATGGTTGGGTTTATATTGGGATGAAGGTCCTTATTTTCAAACACATCGATTAAAACGATATAAAGAAATGATAGAAATTATGTTACAAAAAGACATTGCTTATAAATGTTGCTGTACAAATCAAGAGTTGATAAAAGAACGAAATATACAAATGTTAAAAGGAGAGAAACCTCGTTATAATCGTAAATGTAGAAATATAGAAAAACATGTTACATTCCATAAACCGTATGTTGTAAGGTTTAAAAATCCTCTTTTTGGACAGGTAAAATTTAATGATCAAGTCAGAGGAGAAATTGTTTTTAATAATGCAGAATTAGATGATTTAATTATTCAACGTTCTAATGGTATGCCTACTTATAATTTTTGTGTTGTAATTGATGATTTAGACATGCAGATTACTCATGTGATTCGTGGAGAAGACCATATTAATAATACGCCACGTCAAATCAATATTTTCCGGTCTTTAGGAAAACAAGAACCAATTTATGCGCATTTGTCAATGATTTTAAATGAAAAAGGTAAAAAAATATCTAAAAGATATGATGCTATAGACATTATTGAATATAATAAACAAGGTTTTTTACCTGATGCAATTTTAAATTATATAATACGATTAGGTTGGTCTTGCGGTGATAAAGAAATATTCAATATTTCAGAAATGCAAAAACTGTTTAATTTAGATGCTATTAGTAAATCTTCTTGTATCATCAATATGAAGAAGTTATTGTGGTTAAATAAATACTATATTAATCATTTGCCATTAGTTTACATATCTAATGCTTTTCAAGATTTTGCAAAACAGAAAAATTTTAATATAGAAAACGGACCTAATATAGAATCATTAATTAAATTATTAAAAAATCGTTATCACACGTTTCAAGAGTTAATAGATTCTTGTCGTTATTTTTATGAAGATTTTAAAACGTTTGACATAGAAGGATCAAAAAAATATTTAATAGTTTCTAATATTTATATCTTACATGCATGTCATGTAAATTTTAAAAAATTATCTGTTTGGTGTAGCCATGTCATTTTTCGTACAATAGTCGATATATCTGAAAAATTAAAAATAAGTATTAAAGAAATAAATATGATATTACGAATATCATTAACAGGTGGTATGCATTCACCAAATATTAGTTCTGTTGTTTTTTTACTTGGGAAATCAAAAACAGTACTTAGACTTCAACGTGCTATTAACTATATTAATAGTTGTACAAAATAACATTAATATATTTGTTAAATAAAAAAATATTTAATATTATAAAATTGTTTAATAAAAATTTTATGAAGTTTTTTATAATAACATCACAGATATTTAAATATTAGTTATATTAATTAAGAGAGACATGTATTTTTTAAAATTTAGTAATTTTAATATACATTAATTTATTTTTCTTAATTTTTCCAAAATGGTAAAATTAGAAAAATAAATATTTTAATCACATCGATAATTTAAAATAGTTGTGTTCAAAAAATTTATTGACAGAATTCTGATGTTTTTATATTGTAATCTTTTTTGGGGTTATAGCTCAGTTGGCAGAGCGCTTGCATGGCATGCAAGATGTCAGCGGTTCGAATCCGCTTAGCTCCAAACATTTTCATAATTAAAATAACAAAAGATTTTTCTGATTTAGTTGATATGTAAAAATAATTACTGTGTTAAATATTATTTAACACAGTAGCATAAAATTATATTTGTTGGTTCATTATTTCTTGATAAGCTGTGACAATTTTATTTCGTATTTGAATAGCCATTTTTAACGCGATAGAAGATTTTTGTAAATTTAACATTATATCATTCAATGATATATCTGATTGATTTAATTCAAATTTTTCAGTGTTATTTTTTACGTTATTCTGTATTGTACTGATGTTGTTCAATACTGTGTTTATGCAGTTTAAAAAATTGTTAGATTCTATGTTTTTATCCACATTAGTGTTTTTCTCTAAGCAATTATAGTTTTTATGTATATTTTGATAGTCAATATTATTAATAAACATATTTTCCTGAAATAAATAGTTTTTATTTATGAATGTAGAAATACTAACATATCTTTTATAAGTTTTTAACATTATAATAAAAAAATAGTTTTTAGATGTATATCTAAAAAAATTTTGTTGAGGAAAAAATTAATAAGATATTTTTTCTTTTATTTTATTAATAAAATTATTTTAATTTACATTAGTCAATTAGAATCAACTATTTAGACAGGAAGATTTCATGAATTTTAGTGATATAGAAGATTCAGTTTTGGAAGAGAAAAAACGATTGAATAATTTTTTATCTCGTTTTTCAAAAAATTCTCGTATTTTGATTATTTTGTTAATATCTGTATTTGTTATTGCTATTTCTTGTTCAATTTGGGCTAAAAGTCCTGAATATGAAGTATTATATAGTAATTTATCTAACGAAAATAGAAATGCGGTTACTTCTCAGTTAAAAAAAATGAAAATATCTTATAAGTTTACTGATGATTTAAATCAAATTTTAGTTCCAAAAAATCAGGTTTATGAAATCCGTACTCATATTTCTGAAAATCATGTTTTTCAAAACGATGATATTGGTTTTGAACTATTGGATAAAGAAAGATTTGGTATTAGTCAATTTAATGAACAAATAAATTATCAGCGTGCACTAGAAGGGGAGTTAGCTCGGACAATACAAAGAATTAACATTATACAAAATGCTAAAATACATATAGCTTTACCAAAAACTTCGTTATTTTTAAAAGAACAAAAAAAACCATCAGCATCTGTAATTTTAAATGTACGATCAGGAAAAATGTTATCTTCAAATCAAATTAGTTCTATATTACATTTAATCGCTAGGAGCGTATCTGATCTGTCCATAGAAAATATTACTATAGTAGATCAATTTGGTACATTATTAAATGGTAGTTCATATTTAAATAATCAACAAGTAAATAATGCGCAATTTAAGTATTCTGAAGATGTTGAGTCTCATTATAGAAATAAAATAAAAGATATTTTAGAGCCATTATTTGGAATTGGAAATGTAGATGCTCAAGTAACTGCACAAATTAATTTTAACGTACAAGAAAATACACAAGAAAAATATTTACCTAATACTAACTATAAACAGCAATCAATCAGATCACGCCAAACAAATATACATCGTCAAAGTATAAAAGATAATCTTGAAAAAAATATGTCAGATGTGTTTTTGTCTAAACATAAAAATAGTTCCAAAAAAATAATATCAGATAATAATCAAGATTTTAAAAACAATCATAGCTCTTTGAATGCTGATATTAATCGTGATAATACAGTTAATTATGAATTGGATCATACTATATCTCATACAAAACAAAATGTAGGAGAAATAAAGAGATTATCTGCAGCAGTTATTATAAATTTCACCTCGAAAAATCATGCTCAACTAATCCCTTTAACTGAAGAACAAATAAAAAATATTAAATCACTAGTGTGCGAAGCTATAGGATATTCGAAATATAGAGGAGACAGTGTACACATTGTAAATGCGTTGTTTTTTAAAAATCATGTTAAAGATCCAGTACAAATTGTTAATTTAAAAACATCGCAATCATCACATATTTTATTTAGTTATGTACTATGGTTATTGATTTTTTTATTTTTATGTTTTTTATTAAAAAAATATATTTTTTCTAATTTTAAAAAAAATGAGAAAAAAGATAATATAATTGCAGAAAAATCAAGTAAAATCGATTCGCATAAAGCAGAAAACGCAATTGTGCAAGAAAAGATTAAAAGTACTACTTTGAATACAGAGCAATTAATTCATAAAATTTGTAATATATCAAATCAGAATCCGCGTACTATAGCGTTAATTATTCGTCAATGGATGAGTGATAAAAAATGATTTTAAATGGTATTAAAAAAAGTGCATTATTATTAATGTCACTAGGCTCTGATCAATCCGCAGAGATACTAAAGCATTTAACTACGTTTGAAATTCGAGAATTGACTAATTATATAGCAAATATGCAGCAATTTTCTAAAAAAACGTTGGATCAAGTTTTGCTTGAATGTTATGATGCTCTTCAAAAAAATGATGCTTTTAATTTTAATAGTGATAAATATTTATCAAACATGTTGATTAAAGCATTAGGTGAAGATTATGGCAATACTTTATCAAAGCATGCATTAGAAATGCGTGAAGCTCAATTATATATTGATTGCTTAAATAAAATAGATCCTAAAAAGGTAGCTATTTTATTAGAAAATGAACATCTTCAAGTTGTTACAACAATACTAATACATTTAGATATGAATCAAGCTGCAACAGTTCTTTCCTATTTTGATGATAAAAAACGCGCTGAAATTATATTTAGAATTACAGAATTTAATGGTATTGAAAAATCTAGTTTAGCTGAATTAAAAAATGTAATAGATAATTTGTTAAACAATGATACGCTAACATCATCAGATAAAGGTGGCATTAAAGTTGCTACTAAAATTTTGAATTTTATGAAAATTAAATGTGAAAAAAAAACTATAAAAACACTTAGCACATTTAATCGCGAGTTAGCAAAAAAAATCATTCAAGAAAGGTTTGAATTTACTAATTTAGTACATTTAAATGATAAATATATTAAATTATTACTTCAACATATTGAGAAAGAAAAATTATTTATTGCATTGAAAAATACTAGTGTTGATGTTCAGAACAAGTTTATTAGAAATATGTCACAACATGAAATAGATGAATTACGCAAAAATTTTCAAAAGACATCGTACATTTCTAATGAAGCAATAAAAAATGAGCAAAAATTAATTTTAATAATGATTAGAAGTATTATAGAAAATGGGAATGTTTTATTGAAAAATTTACGAGAATATTATGTCTAATTTACCTTCAGATAAAAATTGGACACGGTGGTATCCAAAAAATGTATTTTTAAAAAACGTTGAAAATAATACACAATTTTTATATCATTTGGATTATTTTTCAGAAAAACAGGTACGTAATAATATACAAAATGTAAAAAAAGAAAAAAAGTCAGAAATAGATGAATTAGAAATCAGTACAATAAAAAAAGAAGCATATGATGCTGGTTTTCAGGCAGGCATGTTGCACTGTAAAAAAGAAAATAATGTTTTAAATAATAAAATGCATAATTTGTTTTTGAATTTTAATAATGCTCTTAATACGTTTGAAGATGTGTTGTTTGCGCGATTATTAAAGATAATACTAGTTGTTTCGTCTTATGTCATCGGAAAAAGTATTGCTTTTGATGAAAAAATTTTATTAAAACATATCAAAAACATAATTGATAAAACAGGTATTTTTTTAAAAAAACCAAAATTGTTTGTTCATCCAGACAATAAAGTATTAATAGAATCAACATTACAAGACTTTTTAAATATTCATAAATGGGAAGTAATTTATGATACGAAAATTGATTTAAACAGTTGTCAATTTATCTCTGATAGCGGTAATATAGACACTACTATAGATGCCAGATGGCAAGAATTATGTCGCTTAATTAAATAAAAATAGAGGCGCATTAATGAGTTTAAGATTTTCTCATTTATTAAATAAATTCTCTTCTTTTGAACGTAACATTCAAAGTCTTTCAGATATTATCTATTACGGTTATCTTGTTAGTGTACGTGGTTTGATTTTAGAAGTAATTGGATTAAAGAAACCAATTGGAACATCATGTTACATTGAAAAAAAAACTGGTTCAAGAAACGATTATATTTGTGCTGAAATAATAGGTTTTTCGGATAGAACGACGGTATTGTTAGCATTAGAAGATACGCATGGTATTTTTCCTAATGCTCGTGTATTTTTGAAAGATAATTATATCAATCAACCAATTCGGAAATTTCCATTAGGTATACAGTTATTAGGTCGAGTGCTAGATAGTTACGGATTTCCTTTAGACAATTTTCCTAATTTACATTCTGATTGTTTTTCTGAAATCAACAATGATTATATTAATCCGTTACAAAGAAAACCTATTACTGATGTTTTGGATACAGGAATACGCGCTATTAATGGTTTACTGACTATTGGAAAAGGGCAAAGAATAGGTATTTTTTCCAGTTCTGGCGTAGGAAAAAGTATTTTATTAGGCATGATGGCAAAGTACACGCAAGCTGATATTATTGTAATTGCATTGATCGGAGAAAGAGGAAGAGAAGTTAAGAATTTTATAGACAACATATTAGGAGATGAAGGTTTATTGAAATCGGTGGTAATTGTAGCTCCTGCTGATGTTTCTTCTTTATTGAAGATAAAAGCAGCTGTTTATTCTGCTAGTATTGCAGAATATTTTTGTAAGAAAAATAAAAACGTATTATTTATTATGGATTCTTTAACTCGTTACGCCATGGCTCAACGAGATGTTTCGTTATCACTAGGAGAGCTGCCAGTTTCTAAAGGTTATCCATCTTCAATATTTTCAAAAATACCTAATTTAATAGAACGAGCGGGAAACATTTATAGTCACCATGGTTCTATTACTGCATTTTATACAGTTTTAACTGAAGAAGAGGACGAACAGGATCCAATTTCGCATCTTGCGCGTTCTATATTAGATGGTCATATTACATTATCGCGTTATTATTCTGATTTAGGTCATTATCCGGCTATTGATATCGAATCTTCTGTTAGTCGCGTAATGCCAAGTATAATTAATAGTAATCAGTATTCACAGGCATGTTATTTTAAAAGACTAGTTGCATCATATCAAAGAAATCGAGATTTAATAAACATTGGAGCATATGTTAATGGCACTGATATAGTTTTAGATCATGCCATTAAAATTTGGTCAAAATTACAAAATTTTTTGCAGCAAGAACAATCAGAAAAAATTAATTATCATCAATCTTGTGCAGATTTAAATCAAATATTTATTTGAATTCAACATTACATAATATTGGATATATTTTATTTATGAAATCTAAGAATATTTTATTTGATGTTTTAAAAAAAGCAACACAAAAACAAATAGAACAAGATATAGTTAAAATAAAAAATTTACGTTTAAAAAAACAAAATGCACTAAATCAATCAAAACAATTAACAAATTATCGAAATGAATATGAAAAAAAATTGTTTTTTAAAATAAAATCTGGGATGTGTGTACACCAATGGAAAAATTATAATACTTTTATTTTAATTTTAAAGAATATTATTAAAAAAAACGAATATATGATTCAAAATGATCAAATATTGATCGAAGAAGCGTTAACGTCTTGGTTAAAAAGTAAAAAAAAATTGCGCATTTGGCAGTATTTTATTAATAAACATAAAATTTACATATCAAAATTACAATATATGCAAGAACAAAAAGATTTTGATGAATACATTCAATTAACGATTTTAAAACAAGGTCATGATATTAATGTTAAAAACTATATGTAATGTTTTTTTACATAACACTATAAATTTTAAAATAGATAATAATTTTTTTTATAACATGTTTCATAGAAATCAAAATTTTCAAGGTTTTGATGTTAATTTTGGTAAATATTTGATAGAAAAAACAATAAAGTTTGATAATGTTACCAAAGATGATAAAAATGATGATGATCAGTATAATACATGTTTTAATTTTTCTATGAACAATTTAATACATTTTTTAAAAACACAGGATATTTTTTTACAAGACAACAAAAAAGATATCAAAGTAAAAAAAAAATATGTGTGTTTAAGAACAATGATCTAAATGTTTTAAATGCTTTAAAAAACACTGTTTTTTTCAAAAAAAAACAGGAGAAAAAAAAATTTAATAATATTAAATCAAGTATATCAGATTCATATTGTATTAAACCACAATCTGAATTCTATAAATGCAATTACTTAAATGGTTTTGATATGTATAGAAATTCAAAAATAGCATATAAAAATCATCAGTTAAAGAAAAAAGTACTTAATTTATCTAATAAAAATAATTTTAAAAATGGAAATATTAATGATAATTTAAATTGTGTGAACAATGTTCAATCTAATAAATCTAGTTCTCTTGTTAATAAACAACAAAATATATGTCATAATTT
>OGCD01000030.1_pt1 | contig 12255 bp, 14 predicted proteins | sample 1570121 | NCBI WGS metagenome assembly OGCD01 (sample SAMN03218062, study PRJEB24507) | insect metagenome | isolation source: haemolymph | host: Pentalonia nigronervosa | place: Madagascar | collected 2012-04-30
TGCTCCTATTTTATATCTACAGATTATAATTAGTGTATATGTTAATTAGTTTTAGTACACAACAACAGAAATTTACTTATCAACATATACACTAACCAACAACATTAGACCTTCTGCAAAACGTGAAACTTAGCTTGGAAGATTTCTCTTCGTATTTTTTAAAAATTTTCTTGTTTAGAGCGTTGTAGAGAAGCAAAGTCACACATGGGATAGGTTTTTATACCCCCCAAAGAGAATTTGACGTTTATTTCTTTGTTTCGCAGAAGGTCTATTCAATAAATTTGTGTAAGATACTATTTTACATAGTACAGATCGTAAGTATTTTATGATACAGCTTGAATAATTTTTTGTTGACTTGCAAGACGGTATCTCTTGCTCTTCTGAATCTGAAAGATTTGTCGCTTCTGTAACTACACTTCCTTCATCATTCATTGACCCAAAAGAATTACTTCTTTCCTGTTTTCTCGCTTTTTCAGCCTTTACTCCTTGACATACTAAACATACAATAAAAGCAACTAAAATTGTCGCCATAACACAAGCTACTGTAATACCTGCAATACCTGCAGTACTGAATTTATCCGCACCCTCTGCTGTTTCTGCTAGTGTTTTAAACGCTTCTGCTGATTTTTCTGACATTTCTTTTAATTCCTCTACAGCTTGTGTTAGTTCTGCTACTTTCTCTTCATTTTCTGCTAATTTCCCTCCAGTTTCCGCTAATTTCTTTGCTGCTTCTGATGCGTCTGCTACTCTTGCCAACTTTTCCGCTTCTAATACTTGTGATACTTCTGCTATTTTCTGTGCCGCTTCTTCTGCTTTTGTTGTCGCATCTGTTAATTTAGCTATTTCTGCCGCTCTAGCTGCATCTTCTGACGCTCTAGCTGCATCTAGTAATTTAGCTGCATCTTCTAATCTAGCTATTTCTTTTGCTTTTGCTGCTGCTTCTGTTGATAATCTAGCTACTTCTTGTGCTCTAGCTACTTCGTCTAATCTAGTTGCTTCTAATTTTTTTAACGCATCTTCCAATTTTGCTGCCATTGATTGAAAGTCGCCGTTATTCGTCATAGCTCTAAACCAATTTGCTGCCTGATAAAACAATTCCATACTTATCTCCCATTAAAGTTAAAAATTCATACCTCTATTGTAATTTTTAAATAGTTAATTTAGTATTAATTCAATTTGTTATTGAGAAATTTTATTTAATTCTCCTTCTGAGGACATCAATTTGCAGTAAACAAATGAACCTTGCATTTTTATAAATTTTTTGATATTGTAATCAAGAAATCGGGGCGTAGCGCAGCCTGGGTAGCGCACTTGGTTTGGGTCCAAGGGGTCGGGAGTTCAAATCTCTCCGCCCCGATTCATTAGGTACTTTTTAAGTGAGCCAAGGTTTTCATATATTTTTAATGAATTATGATTATAAAGTAATTGACAATTACTAATTTATAGGATCTAACTTATAAGTAAGTTAACTATGCATGGAGGTATAAAATCTTGATTGAAGTATCAGTTCATTATGGCGATGTAGACCGAGCACTTCCGGTGCTAAAAAAAGCAATCCAAAAAGAAGGAAGGCTGCTTAAAATGAAAAAACAATATCACGAAAAAAAATCAGACAAAAGAGCAAAAAAAAAAGCTGAAGCTAGAAAGAAAAGGTATCAGCAAGAGTGCAGAAGACAGCGTTATGGTTGGTAGGTTTATATGAATATTCATGAGTATCAAGCAAAAGGAATTTTACATAAATTCAATGTTCCAGTACCAAAAGGGTTCTTTGTTACATCTATAGGAGAAGTAGAGTCACAAATAGGTCAGTTAAAGTCTGACGTATATGTAGTTAAAGCTCAAATTCATGCAGGTGGTAGAGGTAAAGCTGGCGGTGTAAAGCTGGCAAAATCTATTGAAGATGCTAAGCAATTTGTACAAAATATGCTCGGTTTAACTTTAGTTACACATCAAACAGGCCCAAATGGACAGCAAGTAAGAAAAGTGTACATTGAAGAAGGCTCAAGCATTAAGAAAGAGTATTATCTCAGTTTAGTAATTGATCCGAAATTAAGCAGGCCAACATTTATCTTCTCACCAGAAGGTGGAATGGATATCGAAGAAGTAGATAGTTCTAAAATTATAACAATTGATATCGATCCTGCTGCTGGTTTTGCTAGTTTTGATAGCAACAAGCTAAATAATGGCTCTAACTTAAGTCCAAATCAAATAGAAAAAATAACAAGTATTGCCAAAAATATATACGAAGCATTTGTAGCAACTGACGCAAGTCAAATTGAAATTAATCCATTAGTTGAAACAAATTCTGGTGATTTTATTGCCCTGGACGCTAAAATGAATTTTGATGATAATGCTTTATATCGTCATCCAGAAATTTTAGAACTCCGCGATTATGATGAAGAAGTAAAAGAAGAAATAGAAGCTTCAAGATACGGATTAAATTATATCAAAATGAATGGTAGTATCGGTTGTATGGTAAATGGCGCAGGTCTTGCTATGGCAACAATGGATATAATAAAATACTACGGAGCAGAACCGGCTAACTTTTTAGATGTTGGTGGCGGAGCAAACAAAGAAACTGTAACTGAGGCGTTTAAGATCATATTATCTGACAATAGCGTAAAGGGAATTTTAGTAAACATATTCGGTGGAATAATGCGTTGTGATATAATTGCCAACGGTATTGTTGAAGCTGCAAAAGAGATTAGTATTAATGTTCCTCTGGTAGTTAGGTTATCAGGAACTAATTTTGCGGAAGGGAAAAGAATCTTAGAAGAATCAGGATTGAACATTATTGCTGCAGATGAACTTGATGAAGCTACACAGAAGATAGTAAAAGAGGTGAAATAAAAATGTCAGTTTTAGTAAATAAAGGTACAAGATTAATATGCCAGGGTTTCACTGGTGCACAAGGTACATTCCATTCAGAACAAGCGATTAGCTATGGTACTATAATGGTAGGAGGAGTAACTCCTAAAAAAGGAGGAAGTTCTCATCTCAATTTACCAGTTTTTAATACCGTAGCAGAAGCTAAGGAAAAAACAGAAGCTAACGCTACAGTTATATACGTTCCTGCTAAATTTGCTGCAGATGCCATACTTGAAGCAATAACTGCAAAAATAGAATTGATAGTTTGTATCACAGAGGGCATTCCTATATTAGATATGGTCAAAGTTAAGCATGCACTCACTGGCTCAAAAAGCCGACTGATTGGTCCTAATTGCCCAGGGATTATTACACCTGAAGAGTGCAAAATAGGAATTATGCCTGGACATATTCACAAACGTGGACACATAGGAATTATGTCTCGTTCTGGAACTTTAACTTATGAAGCAGTAGCACAAACAACCGCTGTTGGTCTTGGGCAGTCTACATGCATAGGAATAGGTGGAGACCCTGTTCATGGTATGACATTTGTTGATTGTATGGAACTCTTTCTCAAAGATGAAGATACTCACGGCATTATAGTAATTGGTGAAATAGGTGGCAATGAAGAAGAGGATGTGGCACATTTTGTTAAAACAGAGAAAACTAAAAAGCCAATAGTTGGTTTCGTAGCAGGAAAAACAGCACCTCCAGGAAGGCGTATGGGTCACGCTGGGGCGATTATTTCCTCTAGTGGCGGAAGTGCCGATGCAAAACTAGAAGTGATGCAGAGTAGTGGTATTGTGGTTGCAGAAACTCCAGCAGTGATTGGTAAAAAAATGTTCGAGGTTATGAACAATTTGCACTAGAAAATGCTAAACCTTTTATGTTCACGAAATAGACCTTGTATCTTGAATTTTTACATATAACATTTTAATAGTAACTATAAATCTCAGTGAATGTTTTTAAGAGTATTCAAAAATATATTCTTTTTTTTGGTCAGCATATTATTTGTCTCTCCCATATTATCGTTAATATCAATCCCATTTACCAATTCAGCAAATTCTGAGTGGGTGATCAGTACACTCTTTCCTGAATATATACTCAATACATTAATTTTAATGATAGGAGTTGGTGGCGTAGCTTTTATATTTGGTGTAATTCCAGCTTGGCTTACCACATTCTTTTCATTTCCTGGAAGTAGAATTTTTGAAATTGCCTTGTTTTTTCCAATATCAATACCAGGGTACATAGTAGCATTTGTGTACGCAAATACACTTGAGTTTTCAGGTCCAGTGCAAAGTTTACTAAGGGAATTTTTCCAATGGAGCAAAAATGATTATTGGTTTCCGGAAATAAAATCACTTGGCGGCGGGATATTAGTCATGGGATTTAGTTTATATCCATATGTTTACATGCTAGTTCGTTCAAGTCTTAAGAATGTTAGTAACTCAGTCACTGTTGCATCAACACTTGGATTTTCTCCATTACGTAGTCTGTTTTCTGTCGTTATCCCATCTGTACGTCCATCTATCGTGGCCGGATTATCCTTAATAATGATGGAGGTCATCACAGATTTTGGCACACCACAATTCCTAGCTATCGATACTTTTACAATCGGAATATATCGCACTTGGTTTTTACTGCACGATAAATACTCAGCTACTATTTTAGCAATCGCAGAATTGTCCTTCATTATAGTATTAATAGTCTTGGAAAAAAGTCTACAAAAAAAAGGTATATCCTACTCGTCTATAAATACCAATTCAGATTATCACAATAAACGCAATATAAATGGCTCTATACCGTTAATTTGCACTTATATCGTGTGTGCACTGCCAATACTGATAGGCTTTATCTTGCCAATAATTCCATTGATATATTGGAGCATAGAAAAGAGTGTGTTCATCTATGATACAAGATTCTATAACATAATAGCAAATAGCGTCAGTTTATCATTTTTTACTGCATTACTCTCGATTAGTATTGCAATAATAATGGGATGTACTGCACGTAAAAATAAAGTAATTAGCTATATAGCACGTCTCATCTCAATGGGCTATGCAATACCAAATGCAATTATTGCAATAAGTATCATTATATTCTTGAATAAAGTGTCATCTACGGTTACTCAACATATTGCAAAGATCAGTTTAGTAGGCACTATTGGTGCTTTGATCTATGCATACTTATTCCGTTTTTTTGCTATATCATTCAAAGCAGTGGAGTCAGGACTTAATAAAACACCAAATGAAATCGAATGGACTGCATATACTATGGGCCATGGTCCTATTTCAACATGTATCAATGTTCATATTCCTTTAATCAAGAAAAGTATATTATCAGGTTTTTTGCTTGTATTTATGGATACTATAAAAGAATTAACTGCAACTCTTATCATCAGACCATTCAATTTTGAAACTATTTCAACCAGGATATATGAACTTGTAAGCGATGAACGTTATAGAGAAGCTGCACCGTTTTCGTTGATTATTGTCACAATAGGTTTAATTTCCACAATAATATTATTTAAACTTGATAATGCCTTCAAAGAATAAATAACAAAAGTATATTAAATTGAGTTTTCTTTCATCATAGTTAATGTTAAGTTAACTAACTGCTGTTAAGAATAAGCAAGAATTATGAAGTAAATATGGTAACATAAATAAAATGCAAAAAGCTCAGTAGTGCTAAAGTCGAATTAGAGTTTAGAAAGACTACTCACATAATATCAATATAAGCTTTGCTGCTTTATGGTGTGAGGCTAGAGAAATATTGACAAATAACTGCATTTATGATAAAATTATAGAAATTTAGCAAGGAGAGGGTAACATGTTCAAAATATATAAATCTTTTAAGTTCGTTAATACTTGTTTAATTTTATCTACAACTGTCTTACTGACTGGTTGCTTTGCGACGATATTTTCCAACCCTACTCAAACAATTCAAATGCAAGTAGTAGATAGTCAGGGTAATTTGCTAGAAGGAGTAAAATGCACTGCACGTTTTCCTGAATCTGGAGTGTACTATTCTCTTACATCTAATCCTGGACAAATAACAGCTCAACGGGGGTCAGGGCTATTATTTGTTAATTGTAAAAAAGCAGGTTATGAACAGTCAGATGTAATGGTAGGTGAAGATTTTAATAAGGTTACTTTGCTCAATGTAATATGGCTTCCTGGTTTTGCTGTTGATGCAATTACTGGAGCTTATAAACAGTATCCATCACACTATATTATAACTATGAGAGAGTCTGCTGGATCCTAATTTGAATCAGGTATGAATGCAAGTTCACTAGAAACATAAAAATTAGTTTTGAATATAAAAAACAGTTGTGATTCTAGGGAAAATTTGCTAGTCTAGCATAAATTATTTTTTGTAGAGGTGTTAATATGGTAGTTTTATCAATAGTACTATTTGTTTTTGTTTTTTTATTAAACACTACTGCTAAGTTATCGGTTTGTTCTCTTATGTTTGTATTATCAGCACTAGTTACAAATGTAATAACAGACTTATACGGTAAAAGAAATGCTACTAACATTTTGCTTGTATGTATAGCTATCAGTATAGCTTTAATGTGGCAAAACCTTAGTTTCATGCTCGTGGCTTCCTTTATTTCACTATTCATATCACTTCATTTTAGTATGTCTACACTTGAGGCACTTCAGCCAATATTTAAACGTCAATTTCACATAGAGAATTTTACTGCTTTGTTCAACTGCTCACTAATTGATAGCAGTATAATAGCTATAAGCTTAATGAAACAAACCTCTTTTAGTAATGCTTTAATTGTAGGTTTGAAAGACTTTATTTTTAAGATGTCTTATACGTCAGTAATATGTTTTGTCTTATTAGCAGTATTTGGCTTCTTACGCCAGCGCAAGTACCACTTGAGATCAAATAAGCTGATTGCTTTTATTATCAATCATTAACAATAGGATTTTTAGAAAACAAATAAAATAAGAAAGATTTAGTGTTAAAATAATATTCTAAAAAGTTTTGCTATGTAATTTAGTTCTCTCACATCATTCATTGCATAAAGTGATATGATTTTTTCTTCAGCATCTGGTATTTCTATGTGAATCTTACCCACTTCTTGACCTTTTTTGATTGGTGCGGGTATCATGTTAAAATGTTTAATATATACCTTAATTTTATCATGCAGACTACGGTTATATGTTATCACAACATCGTTTTTAACTGTCATAGGTACCTTTCTATTTTTTCCATGCAAAACATCTGCTTCTTCAACAATGCTGTTCTGAGTAAATATTTTCTTGGTAGTAAAATGATTCAAGGAATATTGTACCAATCTTCTTGCTTCTTCTATTCGCTCTTTCTCAGTACTTAAACCATTGATAACAATAAATATTCTTCTATCATCTCGCTTTGCTGATATAGCAATTCCGTAGCCGCCAGCATTTGTATTACCGGTTTTTAAACCATCAACTCCAACATCGTAAGAAAGTAAAAGATTTTTGTTTTTTTGCGTGATTCCATTATATGAAAAATATTGTTCAGAAAATAGATCATAATACTCAGGGAAATCGGTAAAAATCCTTTTTGATAACACTGCTAAATCCCTCACGCTCATAAAGTGGTCTTCATCTGGCCAGCCACTTGAGTTAACAAAGTGGCTATTATTGAGGTTAAGTTTTTGTGCTATTTCATTCATTTCAATCACAAAATTTTCCTCTGACCCTGCAATACCTTCTGCTAAAGTTATGCACGCATCATTACCTGAAACTATAATAATTCCTTCTAATAATTCTCGTACTGTCACAAATTGCCCTTCTTTCAAAAACATAGAAGAGCCTTTTCTTTCCCACGCCTTTCTACTTACTTGAAACTCATCTTCCATATTAATTACCCCAGCTTTTAAATAATCAAAAGCTACATATAAAGTCATCAATTTACTCATCGAAGATGGTGTCATTTTCTCATCAGCATTGTGTTCAAAGATAAAAGATTCTGAAGCTAAGTCTAAAATTACTGCTTGTTTTGCTTTGGTTCTAAACTGATATGCATGTAAGTGAAAAGGAAGTGCAAAAACCAATAGTAAAATTATATATCTGCTCAACATATTCATAACTTAAGTATACTAATCAACGGTATTATTTTATAAGAGTTTTTCAATAAAATTATTATATAATGTAAAAAAACTGCATATGTATCATATTTTAACATATAAAAACCATGAACCAAAAATAGATGATAGTGCTTTCATAGCAGGAGGTTCATATATTGTAGGTAAGGTTGAAATTGAAAAAGATGCAAACATTTGGTTTAATTGTGTGTTGAGGGGAGATGTTGGGTCAATAAAAATAGGTGCAGGAACAAATATTCAAGATGGAACGGTGATTCACGTTGATAGAAATCCTGGAGGTGATACGGTTATTGGTAATATGGTAACAATAGGGCATTCCTGTCTGTTGAATGCATGTACAATTCATAATAAGGCATTTGTAGGCATGAACTCCACTATCATGGACCATGCTGTAGTTGAGTCTGGAGCTATGGTTGCAGCCGGTTCTTTAGTAACAGTAAGCAAAGTAATAAAAAGCGGACAAATATGGGCTGGTAGACCAGCAAAATTTTTTAAGAAGATGTCTGATGAAGAAATAAAACATATTGCAGAATCAGCAGAAAATTATATCATGTTAGCAAGGGAGCATAAGTTATAGTGAGATAATTTTTTGGTTTATAGAAAACTTGGGTCTTGAATTTTTACTGAGCAAGTAATAAAATATATACATATGGTTTTTTCAATTTGTTATGTTATGTATAGATAGTAGCACTAGCCTGACGCAGTATATTGCCAAAGTAAACCATTTTCCTATGCTATCTCAGGAAGAAGAAATACAGTTAGCAAAAAATTGGCACGAGCACCAAGACATTCCCTCAGCACATAAATTGATTACTAGCCACTTAAGTTTGGTAGTAAAAGTTGCCATGAAATTGAAAAATTATGGACTGTCCCTGATGGATTTAATCATGGAAGGAAACATCGGGTTAATGCAGGCAGTTAAGAAATTTAATCCTGATTTAGGATTTCGCTTCTCAACTTATGCTGTATGGTGGATTAAAGCTTCAATGAAAGATTTCATATTAAAATCCTGGTCGTGCGTAAAAATAGGAACAACACAAGCACAAAGAAAATTGTTCTTTAGTTTACGTAAAACAAAAAAAAGAATTTTACAATATTCCAATAGAGAAAACTTAAGCGATGAAGACGTAAAAGCTATATCCAATGAGCTTTCCGTATCTGAAGAAGACATAGTACAAATGGATCGTCGATTGGCTCAAAAAGACCTCTCATTAAATGAGAGCATTAAAATAAATAATGAACCTGCAAAAGAATTACAAGAGATGATTCCTTGCAATTCACTCAATCAAGAGTTAACCTGTCAAAATAATGAAGAAAGAGAGTTAAAGGAAGTGATTTTAAAAAATGCATTGGCAACCTTAAATGAAAGAGCAAGGGACATTTTTGTCAGTAAATATTTATCTGACCACCCTAAAACACTAGATGAACTTAGTAAAAAGTACTGTGTTTCAAGGGAGAGAATAAGACAGATAGCTGAACAATCAATGGGAAAGGTAAAACAATATATACAATCAGAAAGTTTGAAATTTAGTTTATATGCGTAGTTATTTTATATTTTTACTATTTTTTTCAATTGGTGCCTTTGCATCAGTGAGCGATGTAAATTTGAAAGAAAAATACAAAGATTGGCTCGTATATACCGCATTGGAAGATGGAGAAAAAGTATGTTATATTGTATCTTATCCTAAAAAGAAAAGTGAACACTATACAACTAATCGTAAGCCACATGTAATAGTCAGTTATGTTAATACAAAAGCAGATGAAGTAAGTGTATCTTCAGGATTTCAGTATGATAAGGAACCTGTAATTCTCAATATTGATCAAAAAATAAAATATAAATTACCAGTAATAGAAGGAAGCTTTGCATGGGCGGACAATACAAAAACAGACCGGGATTTAGTACAAAAAATGAAACAAGGGTTATCAATGGTGGTTCTTACTAAAACAAAAGCAATAACAGTTGCTGACACTTATTCTCTTCTTGGCTTTCAAAATGCATATAGAAAAATGCATGACTTATGTCAGCAAAACTAGCTCTTGTGCAATATCTTCATAAATTTTTGTTAAATCCTTATCTAATACTAAAGGATTTCCATAATCAGATGCTTGGCATATTCGTGGATCTATAGGAATTTCACCTAAGAGCTTAATTTTTAACTCTTCAGACATCTTTTTTGCACCTTCTTTTCCAAAGATATATATCTTCGAGTCATTCTGAGTAAAATAACTCATATTTTCTATGATGCCAATAACTGGTACACTTAATTTTTTAAACATGTCATAAGCCTTACGAGCATCAATTAAAGCAAGTTCCTGCGGTGTTGAAATTATAATTGCACCAGTTAAGTTAAACTTTTCTGTCAGGCTCAGATGCACATCCCCTGTTCCAGGTGGTGCATCAATTATCATGTATTCTACGTCAGACCATTTACTTCCCATTAGTAGATTATAAAGTGCTTTCGTGACCATAGGTCCACGCCATATTGCTGCCCGACCTTTATCAATAAAGTAACCAATAGAGGTAGTTTGAAGTCCATATTTTTCTATAGGTATAGCTTTACCGTCCTGTATCTCTGGCTTTAATTTTTCAGTACCAAGCATTTGTGGAATCGAAGGGCCATATATATCTGCATCAACTAACGCAGTTTTATATTTTAACTTTACCAAAGATAGAGCAAGGTTAAGAGCAATCGTAGATTTCCCCACCCCTCCTTTACCTGAAGCAACAACTATTATTTTTTTGACTCCTTCAATATTCAACTTTGGTTGTGTGAACTGTTTTTGGTCTGCAGAGTTCGTAGTTACAACAGTTACTTTTGTTACACCTAGTATTAATTCAACAACTTGTTCGCACTTTTTTCTCAACACCTCTGCTTTATTTGCCTGCATTTTATTGGAAAGCTCAAGTGCAAAACCAACATGCCCTCCTTTAATAACAATTGCAGATATAATACCAAGAGATACCACATCTTTACCACTTTCTTGATCTATAACTTCTTTTAAGCTTTCCGTTATAACTTCTTTACTAATATTCACACAGCTATCCTATCTTTCCTTTAGTTATACAAGATGTAGCTAAAAAGCATAAGTTTTTGTTGATCAATGTATAACATTTTCGGTAGAATGTATGTCTGTAGTTATAGAGACGATAAATGGTAACTAAAAATAAAAAGTCACTTGAAAGTCCCAAAAATCAAGATAATGAAAAAACGTCTTTAAGCAAAAGTAAAAGGGATTTTATAACTCTGACTACATGTGCTATGGTTGGTATTGGAGCTGGAAGTGCACTTTGGCCATTGGTTAAATCAATGAACCCTTCTGCTGAAATTTTAGCAATGTCTACAGTAGAAGTAAACTTATCTGGAGTTCAAGAAGGCAAGGGAATAAAAGTCAAGTGGCAGGGTAAACCGGTATTTATTCGCAAACGCACCAAACAGGAGATTGAAGCTGCCAGAGCTGTTGATGTAAACACTTTAAGAGATCCTCAAACAGATGAACAGAGAGTATGTAAAGGTAAAGATGAGTGGTTGATCATAAAGGGAGTATGCACCCATCTCGGATGCGTACCAATTGATCACGCTACAAAAGATGGCAACGGTTGGTTTTGTCCTTGTCATGGTTCATATTATGATACATCTGGTCGAGTCATTGGAGGCCCCGCACCAAAAAATATGGATGTACCTGATTATTTTTTTCCAAGCGATGACGTTGTAGTAATTGGTAAAAAAGCTTAACACATAGTTCACACAATGGTATCAACTTAAGAAAAACATTGCTTTCTAAGCTTTTATAGTTAACATACAAATTACATAAGAAAATGCACAAAAACATGAAGTAACATACTTTTGACATTAATTAATTTACTATTATAGTATATTGTAAAAAAAATAGGTAACATTTATGATAATTGAAATGTCTAAAGAAAATAGTGAAAGGCTTTTGTATGGTTTTGAATACCTTAACAAAGTTGGCCAAAACTATTTTGCTTCACAAAATAATAGTAATAATAGTTCTACAAGCTCGGGGAAAAAATTTATTAATGCTCTTCTGCTCACTCCAGTCATCGTACCTACTGCTATAACACTATCATTGATGGGTTGCACTTATTTATGTTTGAATGCCGTTAAAGCTCAAGATGATGATTCTACACTATCTAAAGTGGCAAAGAGTGCAGTAAGATACTTAATTTATCTTGTTGCTTTTGTATTTTTATCTACGTGCATCGTTCTAGAAGATGTCTTGAAATCATTTAAGTAGCTAATTTATTAAGCATAACGGTAATC
>OGCD01000031.1_pt1 | contig 11739 bp, 6 predicted proteins | sample 1570121 | NCBI WGS metagenome assembly OGCD01 (sample SAMN03218062, study PRJEB24507) | insect metagenome | isolation source: haemolymph | host: Pentalonia nigronervosa | place: Madagascar | collected 2012-04-30
TTGTAAATGTTATGAATCGAGATGGATTACAAACAGGATATGATTTAAACCATCTTAAAAATATCAGAAAAATATGTAAAGTACCCTTAATTGCATCTGGCGGAGCTGGTGATATGACACATTTTTATGACGTATTATCTGAGGCGAATGTAGATGGTGTTTTAGCTGCTTCTGTATTTCATAAAAAAATAATTAGTATACACGGTTTAAAACAATTTTTACTTAAGAAAGGATTAGAAATCAGGATATGTTAAATGATACACAAATATTAAAGTTAAATTGGGATAAAACGAATGGTATGTTGCCGGTAATAATACAGAGTTATTATTCAAACAAAATTTTAATGCACGGATATATGAATAAACCAGCTTTTTTTCAGACGCGAAAAGAAGGCATGGTTACATTTTATTCACGTACTAAAAAACGTTTATGGAAGAAAGGAGAAACATCTGGAAATTATTTAAAAGTTGTAAATATTACTACAGATTGCGATTATGATACATTATTAATTTTAGTTATCGCAATAGGTAAAACATGTCATTTAGATAGCGATAGTTGTTTTTTTTTAAGTTACGAACATTCAACATTTTTATTTGAATTAGAAACAATAATCGCTGAAAAGATAAACATGAAAAATAATTTGTCATATACGTATAATCTATATAATTCTGGTACAGCGCGTATTGCACAGAAAGTAGGTGAAGAAGCAGTAGAAACAATATTATCTGTATTTAAAGAAGATAAAAAGGAATTAATTAATGAATGTTCAGATTTAGTTTATCATTTAATTATTTTATTACATGATCAAAAGATAAATTTGCATACTATTATGGAGAATTTGAAAAATAGACACTTAAATACACAATCAGTTTTATAATTAATTTTCATTTATTTTAATAGTAATATTATTCATTTTTAACATTTTTTAAATGTTTATTATGTTAATAAAATTTTAAAAGTTAATCATGTATAATAATTTTATTTTGATCTATTTTACAAGCGATAGATTCATTTAATTAGATTTGTATAGTTTTTAAAATTGAAAAAAAATATTTTACGTAGTTTTTTGTAACATAATAATTAGTAATTTTTATAAAAATATTTATCGGTAATTTGCAACATAAAAAATATTAAATATGTTTAAATATTATATATATTTAATTAAATTATCTATAATATAAATTTATCAAGATATGATTTTGTTTTTTTATTAATATATTAAAATGGAAAAAACTATGTTAAAACAACAAGTTGGCGTTGTTGGAATGTCAGTGATGGGTCGTAATTTAGCTTTAAATATAGAAAGTAAAAATTATACTGTATCTATATATAATAGAACAGATTCTGTTACGACAGAAGTAATTCAAAATAACGTTGGTAAACGTCTTTTTCCGTATTTTTCTGTTAAGGAATTTGTAAACTCCTTAGAAAAACCCAGATGTATTTTATTAATGGTAAAGTCAGGTAAGGCTACAGATGAAACGATTAATTCTATCTTGCCTTATTTAGAAAAACAGGACATTTTAATTGATGGAGGTAATACCTTTTATCAGGATACTATTCGTAGACATGATATATTGTCAAAACGTGATATTCATTTTATTGGTATGGGTGTATCTGGTGGTGAGTTTGGTGCACTGCATGGTCCGTCTATTATGCCTGGAGGAGATATAAAAGCGTATAATTTAATTTCTGAAATGTTAAACAAGATATCTGCAAAATTTAATAATGAACCTTGTGTAAGTTATATTGGGCCTAATGGTTCAGGTCATTATGTAAAAATGATACATAACGGTATTGAATATGGTGATATGCAATTAATAAGCGAATCGTATTTTATACTAAAGAATTTATTAAATTTAAATAACAAAGAGTTATCGGATGTATTTTTTACATGGAATCAAGGCGAATTAAATAGTTATCTTATTGATATTACCAAAGATATACTTTCTATGAAAGATGATCATAAATCTTATCTAATAGATAAGATTTTAGATACAGCAGAAGATAAAGGTACAGGTAAGTGGATTAGTCAAAATGCTTTAGAATTACGCGAACCTTTATCTCTTATTACCGAATCTGTATTTTTACGATATTTATCTTGTCTTAAAACACAACGTGTTCTTGCGTCTAAAATTTTAACCGGTCCGAAATTAAAAAAAATTGATCAAGAAAAAAACAGTTTTATTGAAGAAGTGCGACGTGCTTTATATTTAGGAAAAATTATTTCTTATGCGCAAGGTTTTTCGCAATTAAGAGCAGCATCAGAGAGATATTCTTGGAATTTAAAATATAGCAACATTGCTAAAATTTTTCGAGCGGGATGTATTATTCGTGCAGATTTCTTAGATAAAATTGCTGCAGAATGTTCTAGTAGTAATGTTATTAATTTGTTATTAACTGCATATTTTTCAAAAATAGCTAATATATATGAATCATCTTTGCGTAATGTTGTTATTTGTGCAACTAAATGCGGTCTAGCAGTTCCTGCTTTTTCTTCTGCTATATCATATTATGATAGTTATCGTGCAACACTTTTACCAGCAAATTTAATTCAAGCACAAAGAGATTATTTTGGATCACATACTTATAAAAGAATAGATAGGGATGGTTACTTTCATACATTTTGGTCTCAAAAAAAATAATATTAAATTGATACTTTTAGGCATATATATTTTTTAATTTTCAATTTTATATACGTGTGTTTATAGAAAAAATTATATTATAGAAAAAGAGATTTTAAAAATTCTGTTATTCATATATTTCTTTAGATATGTTGAATATTTCTAAAAACGATTTTTGTAAAAATATTTTTATTATAAAAATGGAAAATACAATGCGTTTGCGTGCTAAAGATATTTCAGATTGGTTAAAATTAAAAAACTTGATTATTACACTATATCCTAAAAAAAATGTATTAAAGGTGTTACAATTGATATACATTTAAGTAATAAGTTTCGAATATTTTACAATCATGCTGCATCTTCTATTGATTTAAATCATTCAAAACAGGATATTGTTGCATTAACGAAAAAATTATGAGTGAGGAAATATTGATTTTACATCAGAAACCATTTTTTTTTGCGACCAGGTATGTTAGTATTATCTTCTACGTGTGAGTATATGCTACTTTTAAATAATTTAGTTGGTTGGTTAGATGGTTGTTCTTCTTAGATCGACTTGGATTAATGATTCATGTGACAACACATAGAATTGATCCTGGATGGACAGGTAATATCGTATTAGAAATGTTTAATGTAGGAAAATTTATTTTAATATTACGACCTAAAATCAAAATTGCTGCTTTGAGATTTGAGATGCTTATGAGATCTGTTTTGCATCCATATTGCTTTCGTCAATGAAGCAAAATATAAAATGCAATTTGAATTTGTGCCAAGTCGAATGAGTAAAGAATAACAATATTATTGAAAACATGTACTTTATACATTTTATACATAATGTTTTCATATAATGTTAAAAAACAGTTTACAATATTTATTTTTATGTATAATACATTTCATTTATTAATTTAAAATTAACATGCCAGACATATTTAGAAAAATTTTAGTTACTTGCGCTTTACCTTATGCAAATGGATCAATTCATATTGGTCATATGTTTGAACACATTCAAGCTGATATTTGGGTGCGTTATCAGCGAATGCGGGGTCATGAAGTTTGGTTTGTCTCTGCTGATGATGCACATGGAACAGCGATTATGTTAAAATCTAAAAAGTTAGGAATATCACCTAATAAGCTAATTAGAGAAATGCAAATTGAACATCGTGAAGATTTTTTAAATTTTAATATTTCCTATGATAATTATCATTCCACACATAGTAAAGAAAATTTGTTTTTATTAAGGAAATTTTTTTCTTGTTTTAAGAAAAAAAAACTACTTGAAAAAAAAACAATTGTTCAGTTTTATGACGATGTTAAAAAGATGTTTTTACCAGACCGGTTTATAAGTGGAACATGTCCGATGTGTCAATCAAACAAACAATATGGTGACAATTGCGAAATATGTGGAGCAACTTATGAACCGACAGATTTAATTGATCCTGTTTCTATTATTTCAAAAACAACACCAATTTTAAAAAATACAGAACATTTATTTTTTAATCTACCTATTTTTAAACATATGTTAATAAACTGGGTAAACTCTAGCACTTTACAAAGTGCAATAATTAAAAAAACAGAAGAATGGTTAATAAGTGGTTTAAAACATTGGTGTATTTCTCGCGATGAACCGTATTTTGGTTTTAAAATACCGAATTTCCCTAATAAATATTTTTACGTTTGGTTAGACGCGCCAATTGGTTACATCAGTGCCTTTAAAAATCTCTGTGCGAAAAGTAAAAAATTAAAATTTGATGATCTTTGGAATGAAAAATCAGATTATGAATTATATCATTTTATAGGGAAAGATATAATTTATTTTCATACTTTGTTTTGGCCAGCGATGTTAGAATCTATGTCTTTTCGAAAACCAAATGGTGTTTTTGTGCATGGATATCTTACAATAAATGGATTGAAATTATCTAAGTCGCGTGGTTATTTAATTACAGCTCGTGATTGGATGAAACATTTTGATTCAGATAGCTTACGTTATTATTTTTCAAGTAAAATATCTAATAACATCGATGATATTGATATTAAGTTAGAAGATTTTATTCAAAAGATAAACAGTGATATTGTAAACAAATTGATTAATTTAGCTTTGAGAAGTGCTAGTTTTATTCATAAATATTTTAACGGTTATTTGTCTGATAATTTAAATAATATTGAATTATATCAAAATTTTTCTAATTCTAAAGAAAAAATAGAATCCTATTTTGAAAATCGCGAATACAGTTTTATTATTCGTGAATCAATGAAACTATTAGATATAGCAAATCAATATATCAATCAAAAAAAACCATGGTTGTTAGTTAAAAAACAAAATAGAAAAATTACAGATGTACATATGATTGTTACAACAGGTATTAATTTATTTAGAGTAATCATGATTTTTTTAAAACCGATTTTGCCGAATTTATCAATAAAAGTAGAAGATTTTTTAAATATTCGTTTAAATTGGGATGATATTAGTGTGCCCTTATTATCACATAAAATAAAAAAATTTAGCATATTATATCGTAGAATTAATTTAGAGAATGTTTCAGGATTATTTGATTTTTATGAATAAGTTATTGCAGAGATTTCATAAAACTTGTAATTATTTAACATTTTTAAATAAGTATTGTAAAGTTTATTGGTTTTTTATGAAAATACAAATTTTTTAGTATATGTTGAATTTAAATTATCACTCCAAGATATATGCCAAATACTTTTATATTTTTTGTTCGTTTGAATTACAAATATACCTAGCGCACTAATAAAACAATTATCATAAAATAATAGTGGAACTTGATTCCTCTCCCAAGGAGGAATATGATTTTCTTGCCAAACCTTTTTAACTTTTTGTCTGTTTGATTTTCCAAAAATGAGAATTTTACCTTCTAGTTGAAATCGAATGTTAATTATTTCGTTTTTTTGTGGTTTTGGTAGAATCATCCCGTAATTATTTTTTGTTAAACATCCTAAATTATTTGGAAGAGTTAACTGGATATTTTGATTGTGCCAAAACAAGATAGTATTTTTAAGATTTTTCCTATTTTTTATTAGATAAATTGATTTTTTATAACGCCTAATTTCATGTTGTTTTAGCTTGATTTTGGGATTAGCATCTATTCGGCTACAGATCATTTGATTGTAAATTACTTGAATATTTTGGTAGGATATAGTTTTTATATTATTTAAAAATAACCAATATCTTATTAATTCTGTGCACATGTTTTTATTCATATTTTGGAATTGATGAATTCTTAATGAATTATGCATTTCAGTAAAATATTGTATCTTTTCATGCAACAGAATTAATAAGATATTGGTTATTTTTAAATAATATAAAAACTATATCCTACCAAAATATTCAAGTAATTTACAATCAAATGATCTGTAGCCGAATAGATGCTAATCCCAAAATCAAGCTAAAACAACATGAAATTAGGCGTTATAAAAAATCAATTTATCTAATAAAAAATAGGAAAAATCTTAAAAATACTATCTTGTTTTGGCACAATCAAAATATCCAGTTAACTCTTCCAAATAATTTAGGATGTTTAACAAAAAATAATTACGGGATGATTCTACCAAAACCACAAAAAAACGAAATAATTAACATTCGATTTCAACTAGAAGGTAAAATTCTCATTTTTGGAAAATCAAACAGACAAAAAGTTAAAAAGGTTTGGCAAGAAAATCATATTCCTCCTTGGGAGAGGAATCAAGTTCCACTATTATTTTATGATAATTGTTTTATTAGTGCGCTAGGTATATTTGTAATTCAAACGAACAAAAAATATAAAAGTATTTGGCATATATCTTGGAGTGATAATTTAAATTCAACATATACTAAAAAATTTGTATTTTCATAAAAAACCAATAAACTTTACAATACTTATTTAAAAATGTTAAATAATTACAAGTTTTATGAAATCTCTGCAATAACTTATTCATAAAAATCAAATAATCCTGAAACATTCTCTAAATTAATTCTACGATATAATATGCTAAATTTTTTTATTTTATGTGATAATAAGGGCACACTAATATCATCCCAATTTAAACGAATATTTAAAAAATCTTCTACTTTTATTGATAAATTCGGCAAAATCGGTTTTAAAAAAATCATGATTACTCTAAATAAATTAATACCTGTTGTAACAATCATATGTACATCTGTAATTTTTCTATTTTGTTTTTTAACTAACAACCATGGTTTTTTTTGATTGATATATTGATTTGCTATATCTAATAGTTTCATTGATTCACGAATAATAAAACTGTATTCGCGATTTTCAAAATAGGATTCTATTTTTTCTTTAGAATTAGAAAAATTTTGATATAATTCAATATTATTTAAATTATCAGACAAATAACCGTTAAAATATTTATGAATAAAACTAGCACTTCTCAAAGCTAAATTAATCAATTTGTTTACAATATCACTGTTTATCTTTTGAATAAAATCTTCTAACTTAATATCAATATCATCGATGTTATTAGATATTTTACTTGAAAAATAATAACGTAAGCTATCTGAATCAAAATGTTTCATCCAATCACGAGCTGTAATTAAATAACCACGCGACTTAGATAATTTCAATCCATTTATTGTAAGATATCCATGCACAAAAACACCATTTGGTTTTCGAAAAGACATAGATTCTAACATCGCTGGCCAAAACAAAGTATGAAAATAAATTATATCTTTCCCTATAAAATGATATAATTCATAATCTGATTTTTCATTCCAAAGATCATCAAATTTTAATTTTTTACTTTTCGCACAGAGATTTTTAAAGGCACTGATGTAACCAATTGGCGCGTCTAACCAAACGTAAAAATATTTATTAGGGAAATTCGGTATTTTAAAACCAAAATACGGTTCATCGCGAGAAATACACCAATGTTTTAAACCACTTATTAACCATTCTTCTGTTTTTTTAATTATTGCACTTTGTAAAGTGCTAGAGTTTACCCAGTTTATTAACATATGTTTAAAAATAGGTAGATTAAAAAATAAATGTTCTGTATTTTTTAAAATTGGTGTTGTTTTTGAAATAATAGAAACAGGATCAATTAAATCTGTCGGTTCATAAGTTGCTCCACATATTTCGCAATTGTCACCATATTGTTTGTTTGATTGACACATCGGACATGTTCCACTTATAAACCGGTCTGGTAAAAACATCTTTTTAACATCGTCATAAAACTGAACAATTGTTTTTTTTTCAAGTAGTTTTTTTTTCTTAAAACAAGAAAAAAATTTCCTTAATAAAAACAAATTTTCTTTACTATGTGTGGAATGATAATTATCATAGGAAATATTAAAATTTAAAAAATCTTCACGATGTTCAATTTGCATTTCTCTAATTAGCTTATTAGGTGATATTCCTAACTTTTTAGATTTTAACATAATCGCTGTTCCATGTGCATCATCAGCAGAGACAAACCAAACTTCATGACCCCGCATTCGCTGATAACGCACCCAAATATCAGCTTGAATGTGTTCAAACATATGACCAATATGAATTGATCCATTTGCATAAGGTAAAGCGCAAGTAACTAAAATTTTTCTAAATATGTCTGGCATGTTAATTTTAAATTAATAAATGAAATGTATTATACATAAAAATAAATATTGTAAACTGTTTTTTAACATTATATGAAAACATTATGTATAAAATGTATAAAGTACATGTTTTCAATAATATTGTTATTCTTTACTCATTCGACTTGGCACAAATTCAAATTGCATTTTATATTTTGCTTCATTGACGAAAGCAATATGGATGCAAAACAGATCTCATAAGCATCTCAAATCTCAAAGCAGCAATTTTGATTTTAGGTCGTAATATTAAAATAAATTTTCCTACATTAAACATTTCTAATACGATATTACCTGTCCATCCAGGATCAATTCTATGTGTTGTCACATGAATCATTAATCCAAGTCGATCTAAGAAGAACAACCATCTAACCAACCAACTAAATTATTTAAAAGTAGCATATACTCACACGTAGAAGATAATACTAACATACCTGGTCGCAAAAAAAAATGGTTTCTGATGTAAAATCAATATTTCCTCACTCATAATTTTTTCGTTAATGCAACAATATCCTGTTTTGAATGATTTAAATCAATAGAAGATGCAGCATGATTGTAAAATATTCGAAACTTATTACTTAAATGTATATCAATTGTAACACCTTTAATACATTTTTTTTAGGATATAGTGTAATAATCAAGTTTTTTAATTTTAACCAATCTGAAATATCTTTAGCACGCAAACGCATTGTATTTTCCATTTTTATAATAAAAATATTTTTACAAAAATCGTTTTTAGAAATATTCAACATATCTAAAGAAATATATGAATAACAGAATTTTTAAAATCTCTTTTTCTATAATATAATTTTTTCTATAAACACACGTATATAAAATTGAAAATTAAAAAATATATATGCCTAAAAGTATCAATTTAATATTATTTTTTTTGAGACCAAAATGTATGAAAGTAACCATCCCTATCTATTCTTTTATAAGTATGTGATCCAAAATAATCTCTTTGTGCTTGAATTAAATTTGCTGGTAAAAGTGTTGCACGATAACTATCATAATATGATATAGCAGAAGAAAAAGCAGGAACTGCTAGACCGCATTTAGTTGCACAAATAACAACATTACGCAAAGATGATTCATATATATTAGCTATTTTTGAAAAATATGCAGTTAATAACAAATTAATAACATTACTACTAGAACATTCTGCAGCAATTTTATCTAAGAAATCTGCACGAATAATACATCCCGCTCGAAAAATTTTAGCAATGTTGCTATATTTTAAATTCCAAGAATATCTCTCTGATGCTGCTCTTAATTGCGAAAAACCTTGCGCATAAGAAATAATTTTTCCTAAATATAAAGCACGTCGCACTTCTTCAATAAAACTGTTTTTTTCTTGATCAATTTTTTTTAATTTCGGACCGGTTAAAATTTTAGACGCAAGAACACGTTGTGTTTTAAGACAAGATAAATATCGTAAAAATACAGATTCGGTAATAAGAGATAAAGGTTCGCGTAATTCTAAAGCATTTTGACTAATCCACTTACCTGTACCTTTATCTTCTGCTGTATCTAAAATCTTATCTATTAGATAAGATTTATGATCATCTTTCATAGAAAGTATATCTTTGGTAATATCAATAAGATAACTATTTAATTCGCCTTGATTCCATGTAAAAAATACATCCGATAACTCTTTGTTATTTAAATTTAATAAATTCTTTAGTATAAAATACGATTCGCTTATTAATTGCATATCACCATATTCAATACCGTTATGTATCATTTTTACATAATGACCTGAACCATTAGGCCCAATATAACTTACACAAGGTTCATTATTAAATTTTGCAGATATCTTGTTTAACATTTCAGAAATTAAATTATACGCTTTTATATCTCCTCCAGGCATAATAGACGGACCATGCAGTGCACCAAACTCACCACCAGATACACCCATACCAATAAAATGAATATCACGTTTTGACAATATATCATGTCTACGAATAGTATCCTGATAAAAGGTATTACCTCCATCAATTAAAATGTCCTGTTTTTCTAAATAAGGCAAGATAGAATTAATCGTTTCATCTGTAGCCTTACCTGACTTTACCATTAATAAAATACATCTGGGTTTTTCTAAGGAGTTTACAAATTCCTTAACAGAAAAATACGGAAAAAGACGTTTACCAACGTTATTTTGAATTACTTCTGTCGTAACAGAATCTGTTCTATTATATATAGATACAGTATAATTTTTACTTTCTATATTTAAAGCTAAATTACGACCCATCACTGACATTCCAACAACGCCAACTTGTTGTTTTAACATAGTTTTTTCCATTTTAATATATTAATAAAAAAACAAAATCATATCTTGATAAATTTATATTATAGATAATTTAATTAAATATATATAATATTTAAACATATTTAATATTTTTTATGTTGCAAATTACCGATAAATATTTTTATAAAAATTACTAATTATTATGTTACAAAAAACTACGTAAAATATTTTTTTTCAATTTTAAAAACTATACAAATCTAATTAAATGAATCTATCGCTTGTAAAATAGATCAAAATAAAATTATTATACATGATTAACTTTTAAAATTTTATTAACATAATAAACATTTAAAAAATGTTAAAAATGAATAATATTACTATTAAAATAAATGAAAATTAATTATAAAACTGATTGTGTATTTAAGTGTCTATTTTTCAAATTCTCCATAATAGTATGCAAATTTATCTTTTGATCATGTAATAAAATAATTAAATGATAAACTAAATCTGAACATTCATTAATTAATTCCTTTTTATCTTCTTTAAATACAGATAATATTGTTTCTACTGCTTCTTCACCTACTTTCTGTGCAATACGCGCTGTACCAGAATTATATAGATTATACGTATATGACAAATTATTTTTCATGTTTATCTTTTCAGCGATTATTGTTTCTAATTCAAATAAAAATGTTGAATGTTCGTAACTTAAAAAAAAACAACTATCGCTATCTAAATGACATGTTTTACCTATTGCGATAACTAAAATTAATAATGTATCATAATCGCAATCTGTAGTAATATTTACAACTTTTAAATAATTTCCAGATGTTTCTCCTTTCTTCCATAAACGTTTTTTAGTACGTGAATAAAATGTAACCATGCCTTCTTTTCGCGTCTGAAAAAAAGCTGGTTTATTCATATATCCGTGCATTAAAATTTTGTTTGAATAATAACTCTGTATTATTACCGGCAACATACCATTCGTTTTATCCCAATTTAACTTTAATATTTGTGTATCATTTAACATATCCTGATTTCTAATCCTTTCTTAAGTAAAAATTGTTTTAAACCGTGTATACTAATTATTTTTTTATGAAATACAGAAGCAGCTAAAACACCATCTACATTCGCCTCAGATAATACGTCATAAAAATGTGTCATATCACCAGCTCCGCCAGATGCAATTAAGGGTACTTTACATATTTTTCTGATATTTTTAAGATGGTTTAAATCATATCCTGTTTGTAATCCATCTCGATTCATAACATTTACAA
>OGCD01000032.1_pt1 | contig 11663 bp, 7 predicted proteins | sample 1570121 | NCBI WGS metagenome assembly OGCD01 (sample SAMN03218062, study PRJEB24507) | insect metagenome | isolation source: haemolymph | host: Pentalonia nigronervosa | place: Madagascar | collected 2012-04-30
TTTGTCCATATTGCTTCTATATATCTTTGGTTAAAATAAATGTCGACACTACCTAGATCCTAAAACTTATGCTACCTTACATGCAAAACATTGCCATACTGCAACTCCTGCAATTGCTCTTCCCCCCTTACTGCTTGTGCTCTATCTATCCTAGTACTAGGCCCTGTAGATATAAATGTATTAAGTGTTTTATATGTCAAAACACCAACTACCATTGCAGCCACTAAAGCAAATGTATACACACCTGGTGCTTTTCTAACAGAAATACCTCTGTGTACAATAAACCACACTGCAATCACAGTTCCAAATACTGTAGCAAAACAACTAGAAACTATAATTGGTTTAAAAGGTATTTTTCTTTCTGACTGCTTCAAAATCTGCTTTATATTACTTTTTTGAGCTAAATCTCGTGGGATTTTACCATAATTATTTCTCAACAAAGGGTCTGCTCCTCTCTTTAATAGAGCCTTTATCACACGTTTACGATCATTTTCAGCAGCATAATGTAAAGGAGCGTATCCACCTTGATCTACAGCATTAATCTCTGCACCCCTTGCCAATAGCGCCTTTACTATATTTGCATCACCACTTCCAGCAGCCCAGTGTAAAGGTGTTGCTTCATACACATTATCTATAGCATTAACTTCTGCTCTTTTTTCTAATAGAGCCTTTACTATATCTGCATTATCACTTCCAGCAGCTCGGTGTAAAGGTGTTGCTTGATCTTTATCCGTAGCATTAATATTTGCGCCTTCTTTTAACAAAATCTCTGCTACATCTTTACTACCAAATCTAGCAGCCCAATGCAAAGGAGTTGCCATATATCTACTATCTAAAGCATCAATATTTGCTCCATTTTCTAATAAAACATTTACTACTTTTCCTAGGCTGTAATAAACAAAAATATGCAATAATGTGCATTGATTATCTATATATCTGCTTTGAAATGCAAACGGGTAATTAAGGTCAAAGCCGCTCCCTTCCCACTCTTCATATACGCTCCGATGTTCTGCCTTTAATTTGTCTTTTATTGTATCAATTACATTTTGATATTTCGAACCTTGAGCAGCATATAATATTTCTTGCCATTCTCCATCACGCATAACCCCCCCTCGAGTTAATATGTATATAGTTAAAATCTATAATATCTTTATTAAAAAAAGTTAAATTATCATATCTTTTTTAGCATAATAAATGAATTTAAGAAACGACAACCTGAAATCTAGAGAAATACTCTATACTATAGAAATTCTTTCTGGATTACGCCCTTCCTCTATCTGCACTTCATCCACTCTCGTGCTAGGTACACGTTGAAGCATTTTATATCTGATGACACCAACTACCAGTGCAGTAATTACAAAAAATATAAGTACACTAGGTATTACCTCAATAGCAATGTCTTTGTTTAAAATAACTGGCGCTGTAAGCACAGCTAATAATACTACAGTAACACAGCAAGCATAGATCATTAGCTCACGAGGCGTTTCTTTTTCTGATCGATCCAAAATATGCCTTATACTACTTCTCTTAGCTAAATCTCTTGGAATTTTACCATAATTATTCTTCAACAAAGGGTTTGCTTCTCTCTTTAATAGAGCCCTTACTGCACGTTTACGATCATTTTCAGCAGCATAGTGTAAAGGAGTCTCTCCACCTTGATCTACAGCATTAATCTCTGCGCCTTTTGCGAAGAGAGCTTTTACTATCTTTGCATTACCCCCTCCAGCAGCCCAGTGTAAAGGAGTTGCTCCATATATACTATCTACAACATTAACCTCTGCTTTTTTTTCTAATAGAGCCTTTACTATATCTGCATTACCATTTCCAGCAGCTCGATGCAAAGGAGTTACTTTATCTCTATCTATAGCATTAACATCTATATTTTCTACTGCCAATAGGGCATTGACCATGTCCTTTAGGTCATAATAAGTTGCAATATGTAATAACGTACATCTATTATTTATACATCCAACTTTAAATGGAAATGGGTAATTGATATTAAATTGACTTGCCTCCCACTCAGTATACGTATCGCGATGTTTTGCCTTTAACTCTTCTTTTATTGTATTAATTATATTTTTATGATTTGAACCCTTAACAGCATCTAATATTTCCTGCCATTTTATACCGTGCATAATTAACTCCCCCCTAAATTCAGTATAGTGTTTTTATTAAAATCTAGAGCTCAAAACTTGTGCTACGCGTGTATAAGATGAAAAACTCGTCCTTTCTTCCATTTCCCCACTTCTCCCTGTTTGCATTTCATTTATCATCATACTAGGTGCAGGTTGACTAATGCCAGGTTGATCAGTACTAGGTTGATAGATTCTATGTTGGTTAACGCCATGGTGAAGCTTTTCATGAGCAATGATACTAATTGTTAGTACTCCTACTACAATTGTAGTAATTGTTAGTACCATAGAAATTACTCCAGCAATAATCTTGCCTTCTGCAGCATACCATATTGTCATTGCAATCCCACCAAATGCAGCTAAAGCAACAATATTACCTACTATAGTTAGTTTTAGTAGCAGTTTTCTTTCTGTCGCCTTCAAAAGCCGCTTTACATCATCATCTCTAGTTAAATCTCTTGGAGTGTAACCATTTCCATTCTTTAAAAAAGGATTTGCATCTTTTTTTAATAGAGCACCTACTAGATCTGCGTTATCACTCATAGCAGCCAAGTGTAAAGGCGTAACTTTATGCTTATCTACAACATTAACCTCTGCCCCTTTTTCTAATAGAGCATTCACTATGTTTAGACGATTATATGTAGTAGCCCAATGTAAAGGGGTTGTTTCATCTTGATCTACAGCATTGATATTTATACCTTCTACTGCTAATAGAGTCTTCACTATGTCAATATGACCAAACACAGTAGCCCAATGTAAAGGAGTTGCTCTATATATATTATCTACAGCATTAATATTTATACCTTCTACTGCTAATAGAGCATCTACTACGTTCCCTAGCCCATAATAAGCAGAAATATGCAATAATGTGCTCTCATTATTTATATATACATTGCGAATTTGAAATAAGTAGTTGATATTAAAGAAAGTTCCCCTCCACTTTATATATATATCTCGATGTTCTGTATTTAATGTTACTTTTATTGTACCAATTATATTTTTACCCTCAGCAACGTTTATCTTACCCAGTATTCTTTTCCATTCTTTACTACGCATAACTTCCCCACTAAATTAACATATATGTTAAAATTATAATATTTTTGTTAAAAATCTTTAAATCTAGAAATCAAAACTTATGCTACAAGGTATATTCTTGAAATCTACCTTCTCTTTCCTCACTTCTCTCTGTTTGTATTTCATTTACTTGAGTCCTCGGTAGAGATGCTTCATATGTCACTGTGCTAACTGCTAATACAATTAAAATAATTGTTAGCACTATAGAAATCACCCCAGCAATAATCGTGTCTTTTTTAATACACCACATTGCTATTGCAGTTCCCAATACTGCAACCAGACTAAAAATAATACTTACTATGGTAAGGTTAAGTAGCATTCTCCTTTCCCTATTTTCCAAAAGTTGCTTTACATCATCATTTTTACTTAAGTCTCTTGGAGTTCTACCATCACCATTTCTTGCTAAAGGATCCGACCCTCCCTTTAATAAAGCCTTCACTACACGTTTATGATCATTTTCAGCAGCATGATGTAAAGGAGTTGCCCCGCTTTGATCTACAATATTGACCTCCGCCTTTCCTTTCAATAGAGCCCTGACTATTTTTGCATTACCACCTATCGCAGCCAAATGTAAAGGTGTTGCTCCATACATAGCATCTGCAACATTAACATCTGCTTTTTTCTTCAATAGATCTCTTATTATCTTTGCATTACCACCTATCGCAGCCAAATGTAAAGGTGTTGCTCCAGAGATACTATCTGCAGTATTAACCCCTGCTTTTTTTTTCAATAAAGCCCTTACCATCTTTGCATTACCATTTCTAGCAGCCTGGTGCAAAGAAGTTGATCCACACACACCATCTAAAGCGTTAACATCCACACCTTCCACTGCTATTAGAGCATTTGCTATGTTCTCTAGGCCAAAATTAGCAGCAATATGCAATAATGTGCATTCATTATTTACATATTCACTTTGAAATGGAAATTGGTAATTAACATTAAATTGCTTCTCCTCCCACTCTCTATATATACTTCGATGTCTTACCTTTAATTTTCCTTTTATCGTACCAATTATATTGTGAAGATTTAACCCCTGAAGAGAGTTTATCTCACTTAGTATTTCTTCCCATTCTCCACTACGCATAATCCCCCCCTAAAGTAATATACATATATTAAAATTATAATATTTTTATTAAAAATTAGGGCTTGAGACTTGTGTTATGCTTGCATAAGAAACCTATATAAAAAGACTTCTGAGACTATAACTTATAAAGTTATGCTTTTCTTTTCTTCTATTTGCACCTCATCTATTTCAGTATCAGTATCAGATTCTGCACTTTTTTCTAATAAAACCCTCACTGTAACTCCATAATCATTTTTCATAGCAAGATGTAACGGAGTTTGTCCTTTTTTATCTACAGCATAAATATCTGCACCTTCTTTTAACAAAACCTTCACTGTATCTTCATGACCATTTTTTGCAGCTAGATGTACCGGAGTTTGTCCTTTTTTATCTACAGCCTTAATATCTGCACCTTCTTCTAATAGAACCTTTACTGTATCTGTATGACCACGTTCAGCAGCCAGATGTAAAGGAGTTTTGCTATTTTTATCCGCAGCATTAACATCTGCACCTTCTTCTAATAAAATCTTCACTATATTTGTATGACCATTATAAGCAGCTCGATGCAAAGGAGTTTTACTATTTTGATCTACAGAATAAATATTTGCACCTCCTGCCAATAGAACCTTTACCATATCTGTATGACCGCCATAAGCAGCTTGATGTAAAGGAGTTTTGCTATTTTTATCCGCAACATTAACATCTGCACCTCCTGTCAATAGAACCTCCACTGTATCTGCATAACCATGATAAACAGCAAAATGTAAAGCAGTGTATCCTAATTTATTTGTAGCATTAACATTTACACCCTTAGCTAATAGATCCTCTACTTTACCTGCATTATTGTTATAAGCAGCGATAAGTAGTTGTAGTTCTTTTTTTGCCTTTTTTAAAAGCTGCTTTATTTCATTATCCTCAGCTAAGTGTCTTGGAGTTTTACCATCATGATTCTGCTGTAAAGAATCTGCACCACATGCTAATAACATCTTCACTATATCTGCATGACTATTTTTAGCAGCCAAATGTAAAGGCGTATCTCTATTACTATCTACAGCATCAATACATAAATATATACATTTTACTGTCAAAAAAACACTTACTGTATCTGCATAGCCATACTCAGCAGCTTTATGTAAAGGAATTTTTTCATCTTTATCTGCAGCATTAATATCTGCACCTTTTTTTAGTAGAGCCTTTACTACCTCTGTATGATTATTTTTCGCAGCTAGATGCAGAGGAGTTTCTTTATTGCTATTCTCAGCATTAATACATAAATAACATACATTTTGCTCTGTCAATAGAGCATTTATTGCATCTATATGACCACGTTCAGCAGCACAATGTAAAGCTGTGTATCCATTGATATTTACAGCATGAACATCTACACTATTTTCTAATAGAGCATTTACTTTAACTACATCACCGCTTTTAACAGCTAGATGTAATGGAGTGTCTCCAATTTCATCTATAGTCCTCACAATGCCTACAGTTCTTAATATCTGTCTTAATTTTTTCATCATTCCCCCTATACCTAATATATAGAAAGGAACTTATAATATTTTATCCAAAAGTCAAGTTTTCTAACTACTTTCCAAACCTGTTATCATTGCAGGCAGCAATCGAATATGAAAGTTATCCTAACCATTTACTTAATCTACTTAGAAAACTAATTTTCTTCTCTTTTCTTGAGTTTATAACGTTCTCTAAGTCAGTATTTGTAAGATAAGTAATTATTGACTCACAGATATGTTCATTTAACACTTCCCAGGTCTCTTTCACTTGTCGACGTTCATCAAATGTACCAAAACATCCCAATGGTTCGAGAGCTTTCTTCTCTAGACGCTTTCTCTCTATAATCTTATACTGGTCCTCTATCATTGAAGTGTATACAGGATAAGCCTTTTTATATCGACCTTCTTTCAATTTTTCATACAACTTATCATTGCATGCGTAGCTTGCTAGTTTAACTTTACCTGCTTGTAAAAATTCATAAAATGATATACCAGTATTACCAATCGTCTGATTTCTCATCCTATACAGCTCATTTACTGTATCTTTCAAAAGCTGCTTTATATAACCTTCAGACAAGCCTATTGGAGCTCGACCATCACTATTCTTTAACGAAATATCTGCACCCGCTGCTAATAGAATTTTTATTACATCTACACAACCACACAAAACAGCATAATGTAAGGGAGTTCCATCATTACCTGTAGCATCAATCTCCGCACCTTTTGCTAATAAAGCCTTTACTAATTCTGTATTACCATTTTCAGCAGCTCGATGTAAAGAAGTATCTCCATATCTATCTACAGCATTAACATCTATGCTTTCTATTGCTAATAGAATCTTTCCTACTTTTGCACAGCCACTCCCGGCAGCCCAATGTAAAGCAGTACCTCCATGCCTACCATCTATTATATTAACATCTGCACCTGCTGCTAGTAGGGCCTTTACTACCTCCACATAATCATACGAAGCGGCCAGATGCAAAGCAGTACCTCCATATTTATCTACAGCATTAACATCTATACCTCTTGCTGCCAATAGAGTCTTTAGTACTTCTAAATAACCACTCCTAGCTGCCCAATGTAAAGGAGTACCTCCATGTTCATTATCTACCATATTAATATCTATACCTCTTGCTAATAGAATCTCTATCACACCTACATCATTATCTTCAGCAGCCCAATGTAAAAGAGTTCTTCCGTCAAAATCTGTAATATTAATATCTGCACCTGCTGCTAATAGAGCATCGATTACATCCGTATAACCACATAAAGCAGCCCAATATAGAGGAGTATTGCCATAATCATCCATAGCATTAACATCTATATCTTCTTTTGCCAATAGAACCTTTAGTACTCCTATATGGCCACTTCCAGCAGCCCAATGTAAAGCAGTACCTCCATGTTCATTATCTACTATATTAACATCTATACCTCTTGCTAATAGAGCCTTTGCCATTTCTATATCATTATCTTCAACAGCCCAATGTAAAAGAGTTTTTCCATCAAAATCTGTAACATCAATATTTGCACCTGCTGCTAATAGAGCATCGATTATATCTGTATCACCACATAAAGCAGCCCAATATAACGGAGTTTTTCCACCACGATCTATAACACAAACCTCAGCACCTTTTGCTAATAAAACACTTATGATGTCTACATAACCAAATAAAGCAGAATAATGTAAAGGTGTTGCTCCACCTTGATTTTTAGCATTAGCATTTGAACCGTTTTCCAATAGAACTGTTACCACATCCACATGGCCACTTTCAGTAGCGTAATGTAAAGGGATTTTTTCATCTTCATCGTTAGCATTAACATCCGCACCACTTTTTAACAGAGCATCTACTATATCTACATAACCAAAAAAAGCAGCACAATGCAAAGGTGTTGCTCCACCTTTACTTGTAATATTAGCATTTGAATTGTTTTTTAATAGAGCTTTTACTATATCCACATTGCCACTTTCAGCGGCACAATATAAAGGGCTTTTTTTATCTTCATCTTCAGCATTAGCATCTGCACCGTTTTCTAGCAGAACATTTACTACATTTTCTAGACCACAGTGAGCAGCAATATGCAATAATGTACATTCATAACCTATAGCATTCTTAACTTGTAATAAAAACACATTGTTGATATCAAATTTTTCTCCTTCCCACCTTTCATATATGTATGGGTGTGCTACTGCTAATTTCTCTTTTATTTTATCAATTATATTTAAATTTTGAGCAGAATTTGCTTCATCTGTATTAGATTTACTTAAATTAAGAGCAGAGTTTATTTCACCTAATATTGTTTTCCATTCTCCATAATGCATAATTCCCTCTCAATTAATACATATGTTAAAATTATAATATTTGTGTTAAAAATTTTTGAATCTCTAGGGCTCAAAACCTGAACTGCACTACACCCGCGCGAGCTTTAAAATTCTTTTCTCGCTAATCCAGCTAATTTTTAGAAATATTCGGTTACTTTTTTGTCTCATCTTGTGCAACATATGTCGGTAATTTGTATATAACTGTAAAAAATAATTGACATCATATAGATCAGTTTATATAAAAATAACAATTCAAACAGGGGGGTGTGAATGTTGACTAATTTTAACCGAGGAGATAATCTATGTATTAGTTGTGATAATCGCCAAGTTGTAGCTGTAAAAATAAGCGAAGAGGAAAGTATTGACTTACCTTATACATCTTATGTCTTCGATCAGAATAACGATTTTTGCATATCTAGCGTTAGGTCTAACTTCAAATACAGCACATTGAGTGATTTATCCCAAGGGTTGCAATTAAAACTAGAAGGTAATAATAAGTTAGCTTTGGTTAATAATACAGGTGAGTATTATTACGATTACTATGACAAAAGTGAAAACATTTCTAAAATAAACACTTTTAGTTATATACCTAAACATTTAATAGATGATGATAATAATCAATATTACATTTATTCTTACACTTATACTCAAAAATATTCAAATGCTAGCCGCGTACCTCTAATAGAGGGTAGGGTAATATTAGATCCAAAAGATATAACGAGTAGTCAAGATATAAATCAGATTCTACAAGAACTTAAAGATTCACCAAACAAAACGCTTGAGATATCTGTTGGAAGACAATTTTTAAGGACACCAAAAGGATCTTTACTGAGTACTTATAAAAACGCTAAAATATACTACGATAATAAAAATATAGGGGCATTGAACAGTATAGCTGCTGTTTTTATGGATAACAGATTAACGTTCTTCTCTCACAATATTACTCTTAATCCAGAAAATCAGCCTAATACTAGTTTTAATTTTATAAAACATTATAATCTTATAAAGATAGAAAAATTCAAAAAAAACTATGTTATATGCATACCCGCTAGTCAGAACCAATGCCTGATACTTTATGCTCTGACACCTAATCAACAATTTGGTATAGATGATCAAAATGCCACGCAAAGTTCTTTATATCCTTATTACTACCGCTTATATGATTTAAAAACTGATTTAAAAATTGATTCAGATTATGAAGAATTAACACAAAACATTAAAGACTTAGGAGCGAAAATTGAGATTCTACAACAAAATATAATATCAATCGCAGCAAAACCTGGGCCACATGGTCCTCCTGGTAGTCCAGGTAAAGATGGCATTAAAGGTGCACCAGGTAGTCCAGGTAAAGATGGTGCACCAGGTAGTCCAGGGGTAACAGGTCCAAAGGGAGAAGATGGCATAGATGCTGAAGCTGCTAATCAGCTTGTAAATACAGTGAAGCAAGTAAAAGTTGAAATTATCGATATTCAAAAAACAGTAGAGGCTAATAAAAATGCTGTTGAAAATGCTGCTAAAAAAGTTCAAAGCTCTGAATCCAAGGTTACAGTACTATCTCAAAAAACAGAAATTCTCACACAAAAGGCTGAAGATTTTAAGGATAGAGCAAGGCAATCACAAGATAATGTAGAGGCTCTCAAGAAGCAAGTAAAAGAGATGTTTTGTAAAACACAACCTACAGATCTAGTTTGCCCTGCACACAGTACAACAAGAAGTAAAAGATCTATTGAAAACTTTGACATTTCACCAATGACAAATGCAGCAAGTAGACCAACTTCACCTATATCTCAAGCAATAACTTTCCTTACAGCAAAAATGGACTATGCATCAGGTGTTGTGAAAAATTTTGAAGAGGTATTAGGAAACACTGCTTTACAATGCGGTATTTCAAGAAAGAACTTAGAGTATAATCCAGTAACACTACACTCAACTATTGTTGATAAGTCATTTAATGATAATGAGCTGTTGAAATTCTTGTGTTTGACTGCAAAAAAATCATGTCCTGAATGCAAACAAATTAACAAATTTTTAGCTGCTTTTAAAGATAGCATGCAAAGAACATTAGCAAATGATGTGCAGTCTCAAAAAAGTTTTTCTAATATTGAGGAAAATGAGCAACCAAGGAGTTTCATAACCTACATCACTGATCCAATCAACATAAGAGGAATTGGTCAGATGGTTGCTGGATATTTAAGGGGGTAAAAATACAAAAAGTATACATTTAAAATGTGTTTTTAATAGTGAGGAAAAAGTAGGCAATAAGCAACCTATGAGTGATATCACTTCTCTAATGAGCATAAGTGAAATTAGTCAGACAGTTGCTTGATATTTAAGAGGGTAAAAATATGAAAAAATATACATTTAAAGTAGACGTTAATAATGCTTCATCTTACGATAGACTGATTAAAATTCCTACTGCGTATTACAGGTTAGCAAGCAATGGCGAAGGCAAGGGAGACACTCTTCATTCACACAACAATCATTCGATACCAATAGGTAATCGTAATAATCTAACATTAATATGGGATGCGTTCAGCAATAAAATGGTTTTATGTTATAATAATGAAGCTCTAAAAATAGATGGGAACGACTTTACTATAGGGCAAGAAGATTTCATAGATAGCACTCACACTCAAGAGATTGTTACACAATTTAAATCGGAATTCGGAACAAAAAAGTTAGCTTCCATTTATCATATACCAAACTATAGAGATTATGGTATCAAAATTCCAGTTAATGATGATGTGAGTGTAGTACTAAATTTCATTAATTTTTATAATGAAAACGATCCAGTGCTACAAAGTATCACAAACAAAACAAACGGTCTTTATTTTACAATAGAAGATAGCAGTCAAAATTACTCTAGGAGTGCTTATATATCATATCAAGATGGAAGGATTTTTCGTGCATATGAGGACTCTCCATATCGATTTTCTTTATATCCTTACTACTATCGCTTACATGATCTGGAAATTAAAGAAGAATTAGAAAAAAAAATTCAAAGTTTAGAAGAAAAACTTGATAAGGTACAAAAAATGCCTGGTCTTAAAGGTGACAAAGGTGAGCTAGGTCTACCAGGTAATAAAGGTCAAGATGGTCCTAAAGGTGCGTCGGGAGAAAGAGGTGAGAAAGGGAATATAGGCGATAGAGGTGAAGGTCCTAGGGGTTCAGACGGCCCTAAAGGTGCGTCAGGAGAAAAAGGGGATAAAAGCTCTACAGGTGAACGAGGCCCTATAGGTAATCAAGGTATACAAGGTCCTCAAGGTTTTAATGGTACACGAGGTGATCCAGGTCCTAGAGGTATCGAGGGTCCTAGAGGTGAGAAAGGGAACCCAGGTGATACAGGCCCACAAGGTCTGATAGGTAATCAAGGTTTACAAGGTCCTCAAGGTTTTAATGGTACACAAGGTATTTCTGGTCCTAGAGGTGACGTTGGTTTAAGAGGTGAAAAAGGTGAGCCAGGTAATAGAGGTGATGTTGGTATTAGAGGTGATGTTGGTATTAAAGGCGCACCAGGAGATAAAGGTCCAAAGGGAGAAGATGGAATAGGTTTTGACGTTGCT
>OGCD01000033.1_pt1 | contig 11613 bp, 4 predicted proteins | sample 1570121 | NCBI WGS metagenome assembly OGCD01 (sample SAMN03218062, study PRJEB24507) | insect metagenome | isolation source: haemolymph | host: Pentalonia nigronervosa | place: Madagascar | collected 2012-04-30
GTGATCCGAAGAAAATTTATAGCATAGCTCATCATAAAGGTATTCAATTAAGTAAAAATATTGAAATTATTAATCCTTATTTAGTGAGAAACAGTTATATTAAACGATTTATGGATTTACGAAAAAACAAAAATTTAGATGAGTTATCGGCAATTAAAAAACTGCAGGATAACATAATGTTAGCAACATTAATATTAGAATCAAATAAAGTTGATGGACTTGTTTCTGGATCGATCAATACAACAGCTAATACTGTCCGCCCCGCCTTGCAAATAATTAAGACTGATCTTCAGAATTCATTAGTATCATCTATATTTTTTATGTTATTGCCAAATCAAGTACTGATTTATGGTGATTGTGCTATCAACATTAATCCTACTGCTGAAGAATTGGCTACAATTGCTATTCAGTCAGCTGATTCAGCAAAAATTTTTGGTATAGAGCCTAGAATTGCAATGTTATCGTATTCTACTGGTTATTCTGGTTGTGGTGATTTAGTAGAAAAAATTCGACTTGCTACTATGATTGTTAAAAAAAAACGATCTGATTTAATCATTGATGGTCCTATTCAATATGACGCGGCCGTTTCAGATACAGTATTTAAATTAAAGATTCCTAATTCTCCAATTTTTGGTTCTGCTACTGTATTTATTTTTCCAGATTTGAATGCAGGAAATATAGCTTATAAAGCCGTACAACGTTCTGCTGATATACTTGCACTTGGTCCAATGCTACAAGGGTTAAAAAAACCAGTAAATGATTTATCACGAGGCGCTTCTGTTAGAGATATTATTTACACCATTGCGTTAACATCTATTCAGTGCATATAAAAACGTTTTTTCATAAGGATTTACTTGTTGTATTAATTATATTTTAATTATTATGTTACTATTTGGTATACAACAGCATGGAAAAATTTCTCCTTTATTAAATAAAGCAGCTATAGGCTGTTTTATAAAATATGAGATTTGTCCGTGTATTAGTTGTATTCGGCATATTCCACAATAACCAGATTGGCATTGATAATCTATTTGTATATGATTTTTTTTTAAAACGTATAATAGTGATTTATCTTTTATATATAATATTTTTTTTTTGTTAGCGACTTGTATAATAAAGTTAATCATATATTTATAACTTAAATTTTTGAAATTCGTAATTAGATACTTCTGAATCAATTTGACCCACTAGATAAGAACTAATTTCTGTTTCTTGTGGAGCATTTTGTATGCTATCAGAAGTAAGCCAAGAATTTATCCACGGAATAGGATTTGATTGTTTTTTAAAATACGCTGAAAGACCAATTGAATTCATACGAATATTTGTAATGTACTCTATGTATTGACATAAAATATCTTTATTCAATCCAAGCATTGATCCGTCTTTGAATAAGTATTCAGCCCATTTTTTTTCTTGATCTGCAGCTGTAACAAATATTTCAATTGCTTCTTGTTTGCATTCTTTTGCAATATCTATCATAGATTCTTCATTGTTTATGTTATTTAAAATATGTAGTATATGTTGTGTTCCTGTTAAGTGTAGCGCTTCATCTCTTGCAATTAGTCGTATAATTTTTGCGTTCCCCTCCATTAATTCTCGTTCAGCAAATGCAAAAGAACAAGCGAAGCTGACATAAAATCTAATAGCTTCCAGTACATTAACACTAATTAAACAAAGATATAATTTTTTCTTTAATAATTGTAAATTGATGTTAATTTTTTTTTCGTTAATAACATGTGATCCTTCACCTAGTAAATGCCAATAACTGGTCATATTGATTAATTCATCATAGTATGTCGAGATATTTTGAGCACGATCATTAATATATTTATTAGAAATAATATCATCAAATATTAAAGATGGAGAATTAACGATATTTCTAATGATATGAGTATATGAACGAGAGTGAATCGTTTCAGAAAAAGACCATGTTTCAATCCAAGTTTCAAGTTCTGGAATAGAGATAATTGGAAGAAATGCTATGTTTGGACTTCTTCCTTGTATAGAATCTAATAGTGTTTGATATTTTAAATTACTAACAAAAATATGTTTTTCGTGATCAGGTAAATTATAAAAGTCAATTCTATCTCGAGAAAGATCTATTTCTTCTGGACGCCAAAAAAATGATAGTTGTTTTTCAATCAATTTTTCGAAGATAGTGTATTTTTGTTGATCATACCTAGCAATATTTACAGGTTGACCAAAAAACATAGGTTCTTTAAGTTGATCATTTTTTTTTTTTGAAAATGTTGTATAAGACATTGTTTTACCTAATTAAAACATTATTTTAAAGTGTATTTATAATTTTTCTAATTTTATATAATGCAGGATCCGCTGTTGCAATAATCTTGCATATTTGGTTCTATTGTAATATTTTGCTGATCTTGTGTTCCATCTCGCGTATTTTGATAATATAGTGTTTTTAAGCCTAATTTATATGACATTAATAAATCATATAATAGTTGTTTCATAGGGATTTTTTCGTTTAGAAATCTTTTTGGGTCATAATGAGTATTTACAGAAATAGATTGATCAACAAATTTTTGCATAATAGCTGCCAATTGTAAATATCCTGTATTATTTGGTATATCCCATAGTAATTCATATTTCGATTTTAATTTTTTGTATTCTGGTACTACTTGTCTCAAAATTCCATCTTTAGACACTTTTATACTAATAAAACCGCGAGGTGGTTCAATTCCATTAGTTGCATTTGAAATTTGTGAAGATGTTTCAGATGGCATTAAAGCGGATAACGTAGAATTTCTTAATCCGTATTTTTTTATTTTATTACGTAACATTTCCCAATCTAAGTGTAAAGGTTCACTACATATTGTATCAACATCTTTTTTATATGTATCTATAGGCAATTTTCCTAAGAAATAATTTGTTTGGTGAAATAAAGAGCATGATCCTTTTTCTTTTGCTAATTGGCAAGATGCTTGCAATAGATAGTATTGCATTGCTTCAAAAGTTCTATGTGTTAAATTTTTTGCGCTGCCATCTGAATAACGAACGCCATTTTTAGCTAAATAGTATGCAAAATTAATTACTCCAATACCTAAAGATCGTCTAGAAATAGATGATTTTTTAGCAGACGGTATAGGATAATTTTGATATTCTAATATTTCATCAAGTGCTCGAATAGATAGTACAGCTAATTCTTGAAAGTCATCTAAATTATTTATAGCTCCTAAATTAATAGCAGATAGTGTACAGAGTGCAATTTCGCCATTTTCATCATTAATATTATTTAACGGTGTTGTTGGTAGAGTAATTTCTAAACATAAGTTAGATTGTTTTATTGGAGCTAATTTTGGATTAAATGGGCTGTGTGAATTACAGTGATCTACATTTTGTATATAAATTCTACCTGTTGATGTTCTTTCTTGCATAATTAACGAAAATAAATCTAATGCTTTTACACATTTTTTTCGTATGTTTTTATCTTTTTCATATTCAATATATTTTTTTTCAAATTGTTGTTGATTTGAAAAGAACGTTTCATATAGTTTAGGAACATCAGAAGGACTAAATAGTGTAATATTTTTTCCTGATAACATTCTTTGATACATTAATCTATTAATTTGTAATGCATAATCAACATGGCGAACTCTATTTTCTTCAATACCCCTGTTGTTTTTCAAAACTAATAAATTCTCAACTTCAAAATGCCATATTGGATAAAAAATGGTTGCAGCACCCCCTCGAACGCCACCTTGTGAACAAGATTTTACAGCGCTTTGAAATAGTTTATAAAAAGGTATGCAGCCAGTATGAAAAGCTTCTCCATATCTGATAGGGCTACCTATTGCGCGTATTTGACCAGCGTTAATTCCAATTCCAGCGCGTTGTGAAACATATTTCACAATAGAACTGGTAGTTGCGTTAATAGAATTTAAATTATCTGCACATTCAATTAATACACATGAGCTAAATTGACGAGTTGGTGTTCTTACTCCTGACATAATTGGCGTGGGTAGTGAAATTTTAAATGTAGAAATGGCATTGTAAAATCGTTTAACATAATCCATTCTAATACATTTTTTATATTTTGCAAACAAACATGCAGATATCAAGATATACAGGAATTGTGCGCTTTCGTAAATTTTTCCAGTGACTCGATTTTGTATTAAATATTTTTTTTCTAATTGTTTAACTGCAGCGTAAGAAAAATTCATATCGCGCCAATGGTCGATAAAGGTATTCATTTCTATGTATTCTTGATGAGAGTAATATTTTAATAGGTTTTTGTCATACTTTCCTAAAGAAATCATTTTTTTTACATGTTCGTATAATACGGGAGGTTCAAATTGTCCATACGCTTGTTTTCTGAGATGAAATATAGACAATCGTGCAGCCATATATTGGTAATCAGGTGTTTCCTGCGAGATTAAATCAGCTGCAGATTTAATAATCGTTTCATGTATATTAATTGTAGTAATGTTGTTATAAAATTGAATTCGGGAATGTAATGCAACTTGAGAAATAGATATATCTTTCAATCCTGTGGCAGCCCAGTTTAATACTTTATAGATTTTATCAAGATTTATTTTTTCTTTTTTACCATTACGTTTAATAACAAATAAACTATTTTTCATATTTATTTATCTTTTTATAAAATATGTAAGAATTTTATCAGATTTTTAAAAACATTTTTATATAGATTCTACTATTCTTTGTAATGCCACTACTTTTTCGTTTTTAGATGTTCTAATTAGAATTACGCCTTGAGTATTTCTGCCTAGCACACCAATTTCAGATACTCTAATCCTAACTAAAGTTCCTGCATTTGTGATCATCATAATCTGATCTTTTTCCATAACTGTTATTGCGCCAATTATTTTACCATTCTTTTTGGTTATTTTAATAGAAATAACTCCTTGAGTTGCGCGTGATTTTATAGGAAAATCAGTAATTTTAGTACGTTTTCCATATCCGTTTCTTGTTGCAATTAAGATGTTATCTTTTTTTTGAGGTACAATTAATGAAACGACTTTATCGTTTTTTTTGATTTTAATACCCTTAACTCCTGATGCAGTTCTCCCCATCGTACGAACGCTGCTTTCTATAAATTGAACAACCTTTCCATTTTGTGTAAATAACATAATATTATTTTTTCCATTAGTTAATGCTACTCCAATTAACTCATCATCAGTATGTAAATTAATTGCTATAATTCCTGAATTTCTAGGTCTCTTAAATTGTTTTAATGAACTTTTTTTAACTTTTCCATGTGCTGTTGCCATAAAGATATTAAGATTGTCTTTATATTCGTGTACTGGCAGTATTGCTGTAATCCTTTCTTTATGACTTAATGGCAATAAATTTACTATAGGACGACCTCTAGCATTTCGACTGGATTCTGGTAATTGATAGACTTTCATCCAATATAAAATACCTCGGCTAGAAAAGCATAATATAGTATCATGTGTATTTGCGATAATTAAACTTTCTATGAAATCTGCTTCTTTGGTTTTTGCAGCTGATTTTCCTTTTCCGCCTCGTTTTTGTGCATTATAATCAGAAATAGGCTGATATTTTACATATCCAGAATGTGATAATGTTACTACAACGTCCTCTTGATGAATGAGGTCTGCTATATTAATATTGGAATAATTTTCAACTATTTCTGTTCTTCTTTTATCGCTGAAATTGTTTTGTATTAATATTAATTCTTGTTTAATAACACTTAACATTTTATTTGGATTTTCTAAAATATCTTTTAATTGGTTAGTTTTATGTGTTAAAAGTTTATATTCTTGAATAATTTTGTCTTTTTCTAAATTCGTTAATTTTTGTAAGCGTAAATCTAAAATTAACGAATTTAGAAAAAGACAAAATTATTCAAGAATATAAACTTTTAACACATAAAACTAACCAATTAAAAGATATTTTAGAAAATCCAAATAAAATGTTAAGTGTTATTAAACAAGAATTAATATTAATACAAAACAATTTCAGCGATAAAAGAAGAACAGAAATAGTTGAAAATTATTCCAATATTAATATAGCAGACCTCATTCATCAAGAGGACGTTGTAGTAACATTATCACATTCTGGATATGTAAAATATCAGCCTATTTCTGATTATAATGCACAAAAACGAGGCGGAAAAGGAAAATCAGCTGCAAAAACCAAAGAAGCAGATTTCATAGAAAGTTTAATTATCGCAAATACACATGATACTATATTATGCTTTTCTAGCCGAGGTATTTTATATTGGATGAAAGTCTATCAATTACCAGAATCCAGTCGAAATGCTAGAGGTCGTCCTATAGTAAATTTATTGCCATTAAGTCATAAAGAAAGGATTACAGCAATACTGCCAGTACACGAATATAAAGACAATCTTAATATCTTTATGGCAACAGCACATGGAAAAGTTAAAAAAAGTTCATTAAAACAATTTAAGAGACCTAGAAATTCAGGAATTATAGCAATTAATTTACATACTGATGATGAGTTAATTGGAGTAGCATTAACTAATGGAAAAAATAATATTATGTTATTTACACAAAATGGAAAGGTTGTTCAATTTATAGAAAGCAGCGTTCGTACGATGGGGAGAACTGCATCAGGAGTTAAGGGTATTAAAATCAAAAAAAACGATAAAGTCGTTTCATTAATTGTACCTCAAAAAAAAGATAACATCTTAATTGCAACAAGAAACGGATATGGAAAACGTACTAAAATTACTGATTTTCCTATAAAATCACGCGCAACTCAAGGAGTTATTTCTATTAAAATAACCAAAAAGAATGGTAAAATAATTGGCGCAATAACAGTTATGGAAAAAGATCAGATTATGATGATCACAAATGCAGGAACTTTAGTTAGGATTAGAGTATCTGAAATTGGTGTGCTAGGCAGAAATACTCAAGGCGTAATTCTAATTAGAACATCTAAAAACGAAAAAGTAGTGGCATTACAAAGAATAGTAGAATCTATATAAAAATGTTTTTAAAAATCTGATAAAATTCTTACATATTTTATAAAAAGATAAATAAATATGAAAAATAGTTTATTTGTTATTAAACGTAATGGTAAAAAAGAAAAAATAAATCTTGATAAAATCTATAAAGTATTAAACTGGGCTGCCACAGGATTGAAAGATATATCTATTTCTCAAGTTGCATTACATTCCCGAATTCAATTTTATAACAACATTACTACAATTAATATACATGAAACGATTATTAAATCTGCAGCTGATTTAATCTCGCAGGAAACACCTGATTACCAATATATGGCTGCACGATTGTCTATATTTCATCTCAGAAAACAAGCGTATGGACAATTTGAACCTCCCGTATTATACGAACATGTAAAAAAAATGATTTCTTTAGGAAAGTATGACAAAAACCTATTAAAATATTACTCTCATCAAGAATACATAGAAATGAATACCTTTATCGACCATTGGCGCGATATGAATTTTTCTTACGCTGCAGTTAAACAATTAGAAAAAAAATATTTAATACAAAATCGAGTCACTGGAAAAATTTACGAAAGCGCACAATTCCTGTATATCTTGATATCTGCATGTTTGTTTGCAAAATATAAAAAATGTATTAGAATGGATTATGTTAAACGATTTTACAATGCCATTTCTACATTTAAAATTTCACTACCCACGCCAATTATGTCAGGAGTAAGAACACCAACTCGTCAATTTAGCTCATGTGTATTAATTGAATGTGCAGATAATTTAAATTCTATTAACGCAACTACCAGTTCTATTGTGAAATATGTTTCACAACGCGCTGGAATTGGAATTAACGCTGGTCAAATACGCGCAATAGGTAGCCCTATCAGATATGGAGAAGCTTTTCATACTGGCTGCATACCTTTTTATAAACTATTTCAAAGCGCTGTAAAATCTTGTTCACAAGGTGGCGTTCGAGGGGGTGCTGCAACCATTTTTTATCCAATATGGCATTTTGAAGTTGAGAATTTATTAGTTTTGAAAAACAACAGGGGTATTGAAGAAAATAGAGTTCGCCATGTTGATTATGCATTACAAATTAATAGATTAATGTATCAAAGAATGTTATCAGGAAAAAATATTACACTATTTAGTCCTTCTGATGTTCCTAAACTATATGAAACGTTCTTTTCAAATCAACAACAATTTGAAAAAAAATATATTGAATATGAAAAAGATAAAAACATACGAAAAAAATGTGTAAAAGCATTAGATTTATTTTCGTTAATTATGCAAGAAAGAACATCAACAGGTAGAATTTATATACAAAATGTAGATCACTGTAATTCACACAGCCCATTTAATCCAAAATTAGCTCCAATAAAACAATCTAACTTATGTTTAGAAATTACTCTACCAACAACACCGTTAAATAATATTAATGATGAAAATGGCGAAATTGCACTCTGTACACTATCTGCTATTAATTTAGGAGCTATAAATAATTTAGATGACTTTCAAGAATTAGCTGTACTATCTATTCGAGCACTTGATGAAATATTAGAATATCAAAATTATCCTATACCGTCTGCTAAAAAATCATCTATTTCTAGACGATCTTTAGGTATTGGAGTAATTAATTTTGCATACTATTTAGCTAAAAATGGCGTTCGTTATTCAGATGGCAGCGCAAAAAATTTAACACATAGAACTTTTGAAGCAATGCAATACTATCTATTGCAAGCATCTTGCCAATTAGCAAAAGAAAAAGGATCATGCTCTTTATTTCACCAAACAAATTATTTCTTAGGAAAATTGCCTATAGATACATATAAAAAAGATGTTGATACAATATGTAGTGAACCTTTACACTTAGATTGGGAAATGTTACGTAATAAAATAAAAAAATACGGATTAAGAAATTCTACGTTATCCGCTTTAATGCCATCTGAAACATCTTCACAAATTTCAAATGCAACTAATGGAATTGAACCACCTCGCGGTTTTATTAGTATAAAAGTGTCTAAAGATGGAATTTTGAGACAAGTAGTACCAGAATACAAAAAATTAAAATCGAAATATGAATTACTATGGGATATACCAAATAATACAGGATATTTACAATTGGCAGCTATTATGCAAAAATTTGTTGATCAATCTATTTCTGTAAATACTCATTATGACCCAAAAAGATTTCTAAACGAAAAAATCCCTATGAAACAACTATTATATGATTTATTAATGTCATATAAATTAGGCTTAAAAACACTATATTATCAAAATACGCGAGATGGAACACAAGATCAGCAAAATATTACAATAGAACCAAATATGCAAGATTATTGCAACAGCGGATCCTGCATTATATAAAATTAGAAAAATTATAAATACACTTTAAAATAATGTTTTAATTAGGTAAAACAATGTCTTATACAACATTTTCAAAAAAAAAAAATGATCAACTTAAAGAACCTATGTTTTTTGGTCAACCTGTAAATATTGCTAGGTATGATCAACAAAAATACACTATCTTCGAAAAATTGATTGAAAAACAACTATCATTTTTTTGGCGTCCAGAAGAAATAGATCTTTCTCGAGATAGAATTGACTTTTATAATTTACCTGATCACGAAAAACATATTTTTGTTAGTAATTTAAAATATCAAACACTATTAGATTCTATACAAGGAAGAAGTCCAAACATAGCATTTCTTCCAATTATCTCTATTCCAGAACTTGAAACTTGGATTGAAACATGGTCTTTTTCTGAAACGATTCACTCTCGTTCATATACTCATATCATTAGAAATATCGTTAATTCTCCATCTTTAATATTTGATGATATTATTTCTAATAAATATATTAATGATCGTGCTCAAAATATCTCGACATACTATGATGAATTAATCAATATGACCAGTTATTGGCATTTACTAGGTGAAGGATCACATGTTATTAACGAAAAAAAAATTAACATCAATTTACAATTATTAAAGAAAAAATTATATCTTTGTTTAATTAGTGTTAATGTACTGGAAGCTATTAGATTTTATGTCAGCTTCGCTTGTTCTTTTGCATTTGCTGAACGAGAATTAATGGAGGGGAACGCAAAAATTATACGACTAATTGCAAGAGATGAAGCGCTACACTTAACAGGAACACAACATATACTACATATTTTAAATAACATAAACAATGAAGAATCTATGATAGATATTGCAAAAGAATGCAAACAAGAAGCAATTGAAATATTTGTTACAGCTGCAGATCAAGAAAAAAAATGGGCTGAATACTTATTCAAAGACGGATCAATGCTTGGATTGAATAAAGATATTTTATGTCAATACATAGAGTACATTACAAATATTCGTATGAATTCAATTGGTCTTTCAGCGTATTTTAAAAAACAATCAAATCCTATTCCGTGGATAAATTCTTGGCTTACTTCTGATAGCATACAAAATGCTCCACAAGAAACAGAAATTAGTTCTTATCTAGTGGGTCAAATTGATTCAGAAGTATCTAATTACGAATTTCAAAAATTTAAGTTATAAATATATGATTAACTTTATTATACAAGTCGCTAACAAAAAAAAAATATTATATATAAAAGATAAATCACTATTATACGTTTTAAAAAAAAATCATATACAAATAGATTATCAATGCCAATCTGGTTATTGTGGAATATGCCGAATACAACTAATACACGGACAAATCTCATATTTTATAAAACAGCCTATAGCTGCTTTATTTAATAAAGGAGAAATTTTTCCATGCTGTTGTATACCAAATAGTAACATAATAATTAAAATATAATTAATACAACAAGTAAATCCTTATGAAAAAACGTTTTTATATGCACTGAATAGATGTTAACGCAATGGTGTAAATAATATCTCTAACAGAAGCGCCTCGTGATAAATCATTTACTGGTTTTTTTAACCCTTGTAGCATTGGACCAAGTGCAAGTATATCAGCAGAACGTTGTACGGCTTTATAAGCTATATTTCCTGCATTCAAATCTGGAAAAATAAATACAGTAGCAGAACCAAAAATTGGAGAATTAGGAATCTTTAATTTAAATACTGTATCTGAAACGGCCGCGTCATATTGAATAGGACCATCAATGATTAAATCAGATCGTTTTTTTTTAACAATCATAGTAGCAAGTCGAATTTTTTCTACTAAATCACCACAACCAGAATAACCAGTAGAATACGATAACATTGCAATTCTAGGCTCTATACCAAAAATTTTTGCTGAATCAGCTGACTGAATAGCAATTGTAGCCAATTCTTCAGCAGTAGGATTAATGTTGATAGCACAATCACCATAAATCAGTACTTGATTTGGCAATAACATAAAAAATATAGATGATACTAATGAATTCTGAAGATCAGTCTTAATTATTTGCAAGGCGGGGCGGACAGTATTAGCTGTTGTATTGATCGATCCAGAAACAAGTCCATCAACTTTATTTGATTCTAATATTAATGTTGCTAACATTATGTTATCCTGCAGTTTTTTAATTGCCGATAACTCATCTAAATTTTTGTTTTTTCGTAAATCCATAAATCGTTTAATATAACTGTTTCTCACTAAATAAGGATTAATAATTTCAATATTTTTACTTAATTGAATACCTTTATGATGAGCTATGCTATAAATTTTCTTCGGATCAC
>OGCD01000034.1_pt1 | contig 11529 bp, 9 predicted proteins | sample 1570121 | NCBI WGS metagenome assembly OGCD01 (sample SAMN03218062, study PRJEB24507) | insect metagenome | isolation source: haemolymph | host: Pentalonia nigronervosa | place: Madagascar | collected 2012-04-30
AAATAGAAGTATAGAGTTTCTTCCAACTGATGAAGAGATGGCAAAAATGTTATTAGGATTAAATCCCCCTCAACTTTCTGTATTAATGTCTTATGCTAGGACAAATATAAAAAATGAAATTATAAATTCTAATCTTCCTGAAAAGGACTTTCTCTCTCAAGACTATCTATTAAATTATTTTCCTAAGAAAATAGTAAGTGAATTCAAGGATTATATCTTTACACACCAACTTCGTAGAGAAATTATTTCTACCTGTATTGCTAATGATGTTGTAAATAGGATGGGATGTATATTCATTAACAACTTAGTTGAAAATACTGGCATCAAGGTGCATGAAGCAACTAGTATATATGTTGTGGTAAGCTACCTGTACAACTTAGACACATTTTGGAAAGAAATCGATGAACTAGATGGAGTAGTGGAAGTTAATGCATATTTGGAAGTAGTAAGAAATATACAAAAATTTGTCGGTAGAGTTTCATTTTGGTTAGTAAAAAATTCTAGCAAGTTCGGTTTTGCTGAGCTAACAGAAATTATGAAATTTCGTGATACTATTAAAACTTTAGATGAAAATTTAGCCGACATTTTAGATGAGCGTTTATTGAAGGTTTATAATCATGATTTATTAAAACTGAATATAAGTAAAAGTTTGACCAAAAGAGTTGCCAATTTAAGTGTTCTTGCTTATACATTGGACATTATATTGATTGCTGAAAAGACATCTTTACCTGTACTTGATGTAGGCAAAATATACTTTGAATTAAAATCGCTACTTAAACTCGATCTTATTAGGAAAGCTGCTTTGCAGGTGAAAAGCCACTCTTCATATTGGGACCGTAGCGTGATTAGCGACGCATTAGACGATTTAAGTGACTATCATTATACTCTCACCATTAAAGTTATAAAATCCTCTGACAAAGTTAATCCTGTAAAAGCCTGGAGTAACAATCAAAAAAGACACATAGAACATCATAATAGTCTTTTAAATGAGATGATTACTTCTAAACTTGATTTAAGTAGATTAATATTTATAATTAGGAGGATAAAGTCTTTACTTTATAAGGAAAATGTTTAGCATAGGTTTGTCAGAAATTTTAGTTATTGCTTTAGTAAGTATAATTGTGCTTGATAAAGAAAAAATACCTGTTTTTGTTGATTTTGTTAGGATAGCATATAGATGTATTATGAATATAAAGTCTAAAACTAAAAAGTTATTAAAAGATGCTGGAATTGAAGACTTATATAATACTGAAGAAATAACCTATGTAATTGGTAAAGACGGGAAACGCTATCCTTCTTACAATGTATCTGGTCAAAATAATGACAGCAAAAATTCTGGTAGTTGATGATATATCATCAAACGTCAAGCTTTTAAAAGCTAAACTTACAGCAGAGTATTATACGGTTATCACTGCTTGTGACGGTCAAGAAGCAATAGATTTAGTGATGGCGCAACAGCCAGATATTGTATTACTTGATGTTATGATGCCAAATATGGATGGGTTCAAAGTTTGTAAGGAGTTAAAAAATAATCCCATTACAACCCATATTCCAATAGTTATGGTAACTGCATTACATGATACAGAAGATAGAGTGAAGGGTATAAATGCAGGTGCAGATGATTTTTTAACTAAACCAATAGATGAAACTGCTTTATCTGCAAGAATTAAATCATTGACTCGATTGAAATTTGTCATAGATGAATTGCTTTTGAGAAATAAAACTAACGCGGAAATGAATGGTATAATGGATAGAAGTTTAATAGAGTATTCAAGTGAAACCTATTACGGTCGTATATTAGTGATAGATGAGGATGTCTCTCAAGCCAAACGGATATACGAAATTCTATCAAAGCAATGTTTCCGTTCGATAGAAATATTAAGTAACCCGATGGATATAGCTGATATCAAAGATGATTACGACTTAATTATTTCTAATATGCAAATTCACGGAATTGGCGGGTTACGTCTGTGTTCTGAACTTCGTAGCAAGTTAGAAACGCGTTACACACCAATTTTAATTCTATCCGACGAAGATCAGAGCAAAAGCAACCTAATAAAAGCTCTTGAAATAGGGGTAAATGACTATTTAGTTGTTCCATTAGACGAGAATGAATTAATAGCTAGAGTAAATTCTCAAGTAAAGCGAAAAAGATATCAAGATGCTTTAAGAATGAACTTATTTAACAACGTGGAAATGTCCATAAAAGATCCGCTCACTAATTGTTACAACAGAAGATATTTTGATAAGCATTTAAAAAACATAGTTGAGGATTCCATAGCAAAAGGCAGGAACTTATCTTTATTGATGCTAGACATAGACTATTTCAAAATGGTCAATGACAATTTTGGTCATACTGCTGGAGACGAAATTTTAAAGCAAGTGCAGAAAAGAATTTCTGAAAATATTAGAATAACAGATCTATTAGCCAGGTTCGGTGGTGAAGAGTTTGTTGTTGTCATGCCTGATACTAATGTGTCAGATGCGTATATTATTGCAGAAAGAATACGTACTGTTATTGCACAGCCTTTTATACTGTTAGATAATGTGGTTAATAAAACCGTTAGTATTGGAGTTGCAGAAGTACAAAACTCTGACCTTAAAGATATTAATTTGTTTGTGGAACGTGCTGATAAATGTCTATATAAGGCAAAAAATAGTGGTAGGAACAGAGTAATTGCTAGTTAAACTTTAGCTATAACTAGAGAATTTTTCTGATAGGTATTGGCTTAAAATCTCAATTCCTTCATCAATTTCATCTTCAGTAATAATTAACGGAGGCAACATTCTTACTACTTGATCCGATGTTACTCCAATGGTAAGTAGACCACGGTGACTTAACTCATCAGCAAATTTTTGATTATCCACCTTAATTTTTATTCCTAACATTAACCCTTTGCCTCTCACCTCTTCTATAACTGAAAATTTATGAGCTAGATCTTTTAACTTATTTTTTAAGTACTTACCTCTCACTGCAACATTTTCTAGAAAACCAGGATTGAGCAATTCGTGTAGCATAGTATTCCCTATTGAGGTCGCCAATGGATTTCCACCAAAAGTGGAACCATGCATGCCTACTGCCATGTATTGAGCAGCTTTTTCAGTTGCAAGACAAACCCCCAATGGGAACCCTCCTCCTATCCCTTTTGCAAGAGCGCATATATCAGGTTTCACACCTACACATTCATATGCAAATAATTTCCCTGTTCTACCAGCACCGCACTGTACACAATCGAAGAATAGAAGTATATCATGCTCATCACATAAACTCCTTAATTCCTGCAAAAAGCTTGCACTCATTACATTTATACCACCTTGTCCTTGTATTGGCTCTATTAATATTGTACCAATGTCATTTAAAATTGCTTTCTTCACGCTTTCAATATCACGAGCCACATTATCACACCAGTCAATGCGAGGATTAAGTAACTTAGAAAATTTCCGTTGGTCATTTGTAGCACAAGTTAAAAAAGTTCTACCATGAAATGCTCCGTGAAATGTTAAAATTCTATGGCGATTTCTATTACTTTTTCCATTGTGATATGATCTTGCAATCTTCAGACCACACTCCACTGCTTCTGACCCAGAATTTGCAAAAAATACAGTGTCAGCAAAACTACTATTTATTAACTTAATTGCAAAATTGTTAGCAGTTGGTATATTATAGGTATTTGAGAGATGCCAAAATTTTTCTCCTTGTGTTTTTAAAGCATTAACTAGCTGTGGATTAGCGTGGCCAAGACTATTTACACCAATTCCAGAGTGAAAGTCTACATAACGATTATTATTAAAATCGTATAAATAAACACCTTTACCGTGAGAAAAATTTATATTAACTGGAGAATAAACTGGTAAGATAGGAGAAATTGTCATAAAAATATGATATTAAGTCTTAATTATCAATACCACAAAAGTAACCGTTGTACAATGAGGGGGGTATGTATAAACAAAGTAAATTGATATTTTCTTTACTAAAAAAGAACAAACATGTGAGAGTGCTTATGTTGCTCGCACTAATTTTTGTGCTTTTATCAAGTGTTATATATTGTAATTATTCGCTAAAAAATAGCTTTCTTTCATCTTATCACAATGCAAATGTAAATTTAAAAATTGCGCTGGAAAATAGCATAATTAAAAAGTACCAGCACCTATTAGTGGAAAGGTATCATGATCTATTAGTAGAACAACAGCACATGAAATACAGAAACCTTGACTATATCAATCAATTAGTAAAATTGCGTGCTGAATTATTGCAAATGGGCAAAGGGATAAAAGGTGTTGATTTAATATTATATGATCAGAATGGTAGAATAATATTCAGCAGTTTAGGTACGCAGGATTATCATTATGAACAATTACTGACTAACGATGAAATCGATGGCTTATTGAATAATCAAGAAATATCTTACACTATACAAGATACGTTGATTTCTATTTTTCCCATTTTCTATGAAAATAGCATTAAACCGTCATTTTTTCTTAAAGTTTTCCGAAAATATGATATTTCCTCTATCATAATATACGATCTACTTTTAACCTTCATAAGTTTATTATTAATAGTTTTAACATTAATAATGTATTATTTAAATATCTCCAATACTCGAGTGTTGGCTAAGCAACACAAAACTAACATTGAATTACAACAAGTAAAAGAAGCTTTAGAACAAGAAAGTGCAAACAAGCTAAAATTTTTCGCGAGCGTAACGCATGAATTACGCACCCCTCTTAATGCAATTATTGGATTTGCAGAGCTAATAAAAAATACAAGTTCTATAGATAATGCTCAATGTAGAGAATATGCGGATGACATATATAGTGCCGGCACGCACTTACTTAGTTTAATTAATGATGTATTAGATTTCTCAAAAGCAGAAGCGAGTAGTCTAAGAATAGAAAAAGTGAAATTCAACCTAAATAGAATAATAGACTCATGTTCCAACATGTTGTTGCCCAAGTTACAGGAGGCAGGAATTAGTTTAAAAAAAGAAATGCCTGATAAACAGTTGTTAATCACAGCGGACCCTAGAAGAATGAAACAAGTCATAATCAATCTATTGTCAAATGCAATTAAATTCACTCCAAAGAATGGTTTAATAAGAATGGTCATTAAGGATAATATAGAAGGAAATTTACTAACCATTGAGTTTTGCGACAATGGAATAGGAATAATGCAACAAGATATATATAAAGTCATGTCCGTCTTTGGTCAGGCAGATTCAGGTTACAGAAATGAAGGAACAGGTATCGGGTTACCACTAAGTAAAAAACTAGTGGAACTAATGGGTGGTACTTTTGACATTAGAAGTGAATCAAAGCTGGGTACTACAATAACATTAAATTTCTTTTACGAAGAACAAACGTGTGAAGACTCGATGGATTTTTAACAGCAGCTTTTTTAAGTATCTGCTTAAAAAAGGGGATGGGAAAACATCCCCTTTTTTACCTTATTGCAAGCTAGTTTCTTAAGAAACTCAAACTTTCGCCTGGCCTTTTGGTATCACTCCAATCACTCCTGCTATGTTAGCTAATGCTGTTTCCGCTGAACCATTTTGAATAAGAGGCTTATTATCATCACTACATAATAAGCAACCATCATCTCCCTTTTGGAATGCACCGAATGTGAATTCGCGCACTTCACTAAGTTGACTTGCTTGATTGTAGCTTTTCACTGCAAGCACACCAATTGTTGTCACTGCTGCAATTGCTAATAAACCAAATGTTATTGGATTAGTTGCTGCAAACGTAAATGCTGCAGCAAAACCACCACTTATAGCAGCGATAGTAGATGTAGTCAGTATTGCAGCTTTTACTCCAAGAGCTGGAAATGCCCAGTAAGCAGCTACAGATAATACTGCTGCAATCACAATACCAACACCTACTGCTGTTTTTACCTTGTTATCTTTTACATAATCCCAACTCTTGCCAGGAAATTCTTTTATTTTTTCCACATATGTATTTGCCATAATTTTACTCCTAAAATATCAAAAATTTATTAATGGTAGTATACAGCGAAAAGAAGATACATGTCAAATGTTAACTATTTTTTTAATATGATCTGATTCTATAATTCAGTGCTTCGGCAATGTGTTCTCTCTTTACTTGTTCACTTTTTGCAAGATCTGCAATAGTTCTTGCAACCTTTAATACCCGTGAGTAGCCTCTATTGGATATGTAGTGTTCTTTTAAAACATACTTTAAAAGCTCCAGTCCAGCTTGGTCAGGTTGAGCAAATTTATTAAACACCTCACCATCTATTTCTGCATTACAATGTACGTTAGAGCTATTATAACGCTCAGTTTGAATTTTTCTTGCTGCTATTACCCTTTGTCTTATGCTTTCAGTACTTTCTCCTTCTGCAGAAATTTCAGGAGAAAATATACTGACTCTTGGCATCTCAACACATATGTCTATTCTATCAAGTAGTGGTCCTGATATTTTATTTCTATAATCTGTACCGCACCTTGGAGCTTTGTGACATGACCTACTTGCATCACCTAAATGGCCACATCTACATGGATTCATAGCAGCTATAAGTTGAAAATTGGCTGGGTAAGTAACATGAGCATTTGCTCTAGCAATGGTAACTTGTTTATCCTCAAGTGGCTGACGTAAAGAGTCAAGAACAGATCTTGGAAATTCAGGCAATTCATCAAGAAATAAAACTCCGTTGTGTGCCATGGTAACCTCTCCAGGTTTTACACTTTTTCCACCTCCTATCATTGCCGGCATGGAACATGAGTGATGAGGTTCACGAAAAGGACGAACTATCTTAAACATTCTGTTATCAGCCCTTGTAACACTAGAAATAATACTAACACCTATCATCTCCGATTCACTTAAATCAGGTAAAATCCCCATAAAACGTTTAGCCAACATTGATTTTCCTGTGCCTGGAGGGCCAACAAGAAGCATATTGTGGCCTCCCGCTGCTGCAATTTCAGCTGCTCTTTTTGCAACAACTTGACCTTTTATATCTTTCATGTCGTAAGTTGATCTTTTTTCTTTAGGTGAGTCATTGTAATTAAAAATTATCGGTTGAATTAATTGCTCACCTTTAAAGTGTTTTATAATGTCAGTTAATTTCTCTATCGCAAGAATTGAGACACCCTTTATCCAGGCAGTCTCTATACCGTTTTCTCTTGGGCAAATTAACCCCTTTTCCTCTCGCTGAGCATGAATTGTTGCTGGTAATACTCCTGAAATTGGTATCACTCTTCCATCAAGAGCAAGCTCGCCCATAATAATATATTGGCAGACCTTTTCAACTGCTATAATATCCATGACAACAAGCAACCCTATGGCTATAGCTAAATCATAATGACTGCCTTCCTTCAACAAATCCGCGGGTGAGAGATTAACTGTAATCCTTTTTGGAGGCAATAGAAGGTTAATGGAATTTAATGCAGCCCTGACACGTTCTTTAGATTCTGCAACGGTTTTGTCTGGTAACCCTACAATGTTAAAAGCTGGTAACCCATTTGCCATGTGAATTTGTGCATTAACATTGACTGTATTGATTCCCTGAAGTGCCACAGTGTTTATGTTTGCTATCATGATGTATTATTAAATATTTAATATGATATATTAAATAAGTAGTAAAGTAAAGTGTGCTATAGTCTTTTTAAGATAAGTGATCTGATTTAATTTATAATAATAGAAATTAGATTTATTATGACATAAGAATTTCATTGAAAAATAATTTTTTTGTTATATAGATCTGTTATGCTATCTTTGGAAAATTAATTATGGTGCAAGATAAATATAGTTTAGGTTTAAGAATTATACATTGGTTAATGGCAATTTTTATCATAGGTATGCTTTGTTCAGGGTTCTATATGACAAGTTTACCTTTTAGTAATGAAATTAAATTTAGCATCTATGCTATCCACAAAGCTTGTGGAATTACTATTTTAGGACTGATTATAATACGTATATTTTTTCGCGTTTTTACTTATGTTCCACCATTTCCTGTAAACTTTTCACCACTTACAGTTAATGCAAGCAAAATGGTACATTTAGGTTTATACTTTTTGATGCTGTTAATGCCACTATCTGGTTATGTTATGTCTTCAGCTTCCGGTAAAGCAATCAAGTACTTTTTTCATATTCCTTTGCTCGTTAATGAAAACAGAGAGTTAGCTAATGCGGCTAATGAGTTACACTCAACGCTTGCATACTTTATAATACTTTTTATAATTTTACATATAGCTGGTGCTTTAAAGCATGTACTTATAGATAAGCAAAATATTCTGAAGCGTATTATATAGATCATATGGAAAAATTGAATGGCTTATGGAAGAAAGGAACTGACTTTCTCGGTAGTAAGTTTGCGATAATGGGTGGTGCTATGAGTTGGGTTTCAGAAAGAAATCTGGTGTCAGCCATCTCAAATGCTGGTGGTTTTGGCATAATTGCATGTGGTGCTATGTCTCCAGATTTATTAAAAAAAGAAATCATAGGCACACAAAATTTAACTAATAAGCCATTTGGTGTAAATCTGATTACCATGCATCCGCAGTTGAATGAGCTAATAGAAGTGTGCATCGAAACAAGGGTTAGTCATATAATACTTGCCGGTGGGTTACCAAAAAAATCTAGTATCGAGAAAATCAAAAATGCAGGGATAAAAATCCTGTGTTTTGCTTCCACATTAAGTCTTGCAAAAAGGCTAGTAAAAATGGGGGTGGATGCATTAATAATAGAAGGTATGGAAGCTGGGGGGCATATAGGTCCAGTGAGTACTTCTGTTCTTGCACAAGAGATATTACCTGATTTTAAAGATGAACAAGTGCCTATTTTTGTAGCAGGTGGAATCGGAAGAGGTGAAATGATAGTTAATTATCTTGAAATGGGAGCAAGTGGTTGTCAAGTAGGCACATTATTTGTTTGCACTAATGAATCTATAGCTCATAAAAATTTTAAAGAAGCATTTATCAAATCCAGCGCACGTGATGCAATTCCTTCTGTACAAATAAGTCATGATTTTCCTGTAATTCCAGTGCGAGCTATAGCAAATAAGGCAAGTGACGATTTTATTAAGCGTCAAAAGGAAGTTATAAATGAATATCAACTTAATAAGATATCAAAAGCAGATGGACAGCTTGAAATAGAAAAATTCTGGGCTGGAGCTCTAAGAAGAGCAGTAATTGAAGGAGATATTGAAACAGGGTCTCTTATGGCAGGTCAGAGTGTTGGTATGGTTGACGAAGAAAAACCAGTAAAAAAAGTAATTGTTACATTAATTCAGCAGGCAATAAATAGGGAGTGTTAAGTAAACCATACGCGTTAAGTTAAGGAAAAGAGAGGGGAAAGTTAATGAAGGAAAGGAAAAAATAGGGTATCACTTCTCTTAAATTTATTACATAAAACAAGAGAACTTATAGTGAAAACAAATGAAGATAAAGTAATAAAATTGCCATCAAAATCGAATTTCAAAATAGATCTATTGAAATCTTCTAATTTAAGTTATATTATTAACTTACTTTATAAAATCAAAAAGTATTGTGGCAAATAAGATAGGTTTTTTAGCAATTTTTGCATTAGTCATCAGCAGCCAAATTGGCTCTGGAATTTTTATGCTACCGATTAGCCTTGCTCCATATGGTACTTATAGCTTCATAAGTTGGGTGATATCAGGTTTAGGTGCTATATCTCTTGCTTTAGTTTTCGCTTTACTTTGTGCAAAATTTCCCGAGACAGGAGGTCCCCACATCTATGTTAAGCACGCTTTTGGCCCTACAGCAGCATTTTTTGTTGGTTGGACATATTGGGTGATCTCATGGGTTAGCTCAACAGCTGTAGTGGTTGCAAGTGTTGGCTATCTTACTCCACTTTTCTACGGTGATATTTCAAATCTACGGTTACTTTTAGAATTATTACTATTTGTAATTATTACATTAATAAATTTAAGGGGAGTTACTGCTGCTGGATCTGTTGAATTTGTATTAATGATTATTAAAATTACAGCATTGTTTTCAATTCCAATAATTGCTTTATTTCATTTTGATAGAGATAATTTTATTGTAAGCAGCGAAATATCGAGTCTTACAATCTCTCAGATTCTCGCTCGTTCCACGCTTCTTACTATGTGGTGTTTTATTGGGCTCGAATCAGCAACAGCCCCTGCTGGATCAGTAAATAATCCGGCTAAGACAATCCCTAGAGCTATAGTATTTGGTACAATCTGTGTTGCTATTATATATTTAATCAATAGCTTCGCAATTATGGGATTAATAAATGGCGATGAACTAGCTAACTCAAAAGCACCATATGTTGATGCAATAAAAATTATGTTTCCAGGTAATTGGCACCTGATTATTTCTGTTATTGCATTTATTGTTTGTGTTGGCAGTTTAAATGCATGGGTTTTAGCTAGTGGACAAGTTGCTCTAGGTCTTGCAGAAAATAAACTCATGCCGCAATTTTTTACTAAAAAAAATAGATACGACTCTCCTTTTTGGGGAATAGTAATCAGCTCACTTGGCACTTCAATCTTACTTATTTTTACATCAAGTGACAATTTTGCTAAACAAATAACATCAATTATTGATTTCTCTGTAATTTCATTTTTGTTCGTTTATTTGGCGTGTATCCTTGCTTTCCTGAAGTTCTTTATACAAGAAAAAAGCTGCTATAAGCTTCTAATTGGAGTAATAGCTACAATCTTTTGCTGTTGGATAGTATTTGAAACTCCTATCAAGACTTTATTGATAGCAAGTTTATTTACTGTTAGTGGTATACCAATTTATTTATTTTTATATCATAAATTACTGGTGAAGCTTGGAAAATAAAATCAGTACGGCCGGCTGGAGATGAGCCATTTTATAACTTATTTTATGGAAGTACCAACGCCCCACCATAACACTTTATCTTAAAAAGAGGCTTGAAGTTTAATATAGGAACTGCGTATCAAATATTCTTTCATCTAGCGAATAATCTTTGTTAAAAAACAAGGTTATTGTATTTTTATGATCCTTTTGTATTTTTACTTGAGATATATCATGAAGTTCCCTATAGTCTGATACCACAATTACTGGACGATTTTGCGCATTATCAATATTGAGCTGTATCACCTTATCATTTGATATTAAGGCTCCATTCCAGTGTCTTGGGTAATAGCTATTTATAGGCGTTAATGCAAGTAGATTTGAGTTTAATGGTAAAATTGGACCACTGGCAGAAAGATTATATGCAGTGCTACCTGTAGGGGTAGATAATATTATTCCATCTCCTCTTAGCTTTTCTATTTTTAACCTGTCATTAATTGTCACACTCATCTCAACTATTTGATTGGTTCTTCTAAAAACATATACTTCATTTACTGCCGTATGGTAGTGTTTTTTGTTATTTATATCTGTAGCTTCCATTTTTAGCAGGGTTAATTTAGTAGGAATAGCACATTTTATATGGTCAATTAGATCTTCATTCAAATTGTTCATCAAAAACCCGACATTACCGGTGTTTATCCCATATACATGTATATTTTTATTTTCTATAATGTAGTTATGCAAAGTACGTAGCATAAAACCA
>OGCD01000035.1_pt1 | contig 11505 bp, 3 predicted proteins | sample 1570121 | NCBI WGS metagenome assembly OGCD01 (sample SAMN03218062, study PRJEB24507) | insect metagenome | isolation source: haemolymph | host: Pentalonia nigronervosa | place: Madagascar | collected 2012-04-30
TACCGTTATGCTTAATAAATTAGCTACTTAAATGATTTCAAGACATCTTCTAATATATTTATGCTGTATTATCTTTTACATTAATTAAAATTAGGTAAATATTACTTCAAATTTTATCAATTTAAGTTATTTTTTTAATATCGGACTACTGCAAATGATGATGAAAAAACGCACCGCAGAAAGGAGTGTACTGATGGCAAATCAGAACTTGGTTTTGAATAGGTTGTTTTGTTCTAGCCTTGCATACATCTCTCTATCCTACCAGCCGCTACACACATTTTTTGTCTTTGGCACTCCATGTTTTACCTTGTTCACAAGTGGTTGATTTACAAGAGTGTGTTGCCTTTGGTGCAATAAACTCTACAATTGCAGGTGCACCAAAAAATGCACCAGTGAATATGCCTAATGCAACAAGTGCTGGCCACGGCATTCTGCCAAATACTGCAAGCAGTGCTGCGCCGATAATCACTACCGTCATAATCGGTCCACCTATACTATGTGAATAGTTTACTATTGCACATATTACCGTTGATGTTGCATCAAGTTTAGGAGGAGTAGTAGCAGCAGCCTCAAATGCAAAAGAAAAAATTAAAGCGGCAAGTAAAAGAAAATTTTTCATTACACACCATTAATATATTAATGTCTTATTATATTTTATATTGGTTAAAATTAGGTAAACATCACTTTAAACTTTATCTAAAATGTGAGAAAAAATAAAAACGCTGTTAGTAACTAGCCGTTTAAATATCAACATCATGCACATTCAGTGCATTGCTATTAATAAAGTCACGCCGTGGTTCAACTATATCTCCCATTAATATTGAAAACATGGAGTCAGCTGCTTCACAGTCTTTTATTTCAACCTTTAGTAAAGTTCTAGTTTCAGGGTTTAATGTAGTTTCCCACAGTTGGTCAGCATTCATTTCTCCAAGACCCTTAAACCTCTGTAGAGTTAGACCTTTTTTGCCATAGTCCATTATTATCTTTGCCAATGCACTAGGAGAAGTAATTCTTATCTTAGTATCTTGAGCTTGTACAAATAAATCATCATTAAATAACATACTAACATCATCTAGCAATTGCGATATACTTTGCATATCTTTACTCTCGAGCATGCTAAGTGCAAATGTATACTTGTCTGCTAGTCCTTGAAATAGTTTTGAGATGTGAATTTCTCTCTCTTCATTTTTAATTTCCACTTCCCAAGTATATTCACTGTACATTGATTGCAAATATTTTGACACTTCGCTAGCGGATGATAGAGCATTCTTTTTTTCTAGTATTAATAATGACTCCAGAAGATATTGTGGTATTTCTCTGGCATAATTTTTGCTGATATTTGAAATATCAAGACATTTATTAAGAATAAAACGTAAATCTGCAGTCGTATCGCTTAATACCAGCTTCTTAATCGCTGAGTCTACTATGTAATTATTAAAACTCTCGTCATCTTTCATATAGATGTCTTTAGTATTTCTTGTAACTTTATAAAGAGGTGGCTGAGCTATATATAGATATCCTTTATCAATTATTTCACGCATGTGCCGGAAAAAGAAAGTTAAAAGCAAAGTTCTAATGTGTGAACCGTCAACATCTGCGTCTGTCATAATGATAATCTTATGGTATCTAGCTTTCTCAGCATTGAAGTGTTCATTTCCTATTCCTGCACCAATTGCTGTGATCAGAGAGCCGATTTCTGCAGATGAAAAAATGCGATCTAAACCTACACGTTCTACATTAAGAATTTTTCCTTTTAAGGCAAGCACAGCCTGTGTTTTACGATTGCGACCTTGTTTTGCAGAACCACCTGCAGAATTACCTTCCACTATGAATAACTCCGATAGCTCTGGCGTTTTTTCTTGGCAATCAGCAAGTTTTCCTGGCAGAGTTGCAATATCAATACTGTTTTTACTTTTAACTAATTCGCGAGCTTTGCGAGCAGCTTCTCTGCCTTTTGCGGATCTAATTGCTCTTTCAACTATACTAGCTGCTAATTTTGGATTAACTTCAAGCATTGTAGCAAACTTTTCAGCTATTATACTTTCTACTACTGTACGTGCTTCTGAGCTAACCAACTTATCCTTTGTTTGTGAAGAAAATTTAGGGTCAGGCATTTTGAGAGATAGAATGCAGGTTAAACCTTCTCTAACATCCTCTCCAGTTAAGTTTACTTTAGCTTTCTTTAAAAAACCTTCATTAGTTGCATAATTATTTATACACCTAGTCAAAGCGGACCTAAACCCTGCCAAGTGTGTGCCACCATCCCGTTGTCTTATATTGTTTGTGAAGCATAACATGTGTTCATAATAAGAGTCATTCCACTCCATTGATACTTCTAAACTTATGCCAAGATCTTCTGCGCTACCTTGCATGCTAGCGATTTTAGTGACAGGTGTTTTATTTTTATCTAAGTACTGCACAAAATTTGCTGTACCAAAATTTTCTTCAGAGTGATTGAAATGAGATTCTGTTGGTGGTTCATTACGTAAATCATATAGAGTAATATCGATGTTCGAATTTAAAAATGCTAACTCTCTTATACGACTTTCAAGCGTTGAATAACTAAAATTAATGCCATTAAAAGTCTCGCTTGATGGCATGAATGTAACTTTAGTACCTCTCTTGTTTGTGTTTTCGTTTACTACCTTTAAAGGTTCAATAGAATCACCATTTTCAAAGCGAATGAAATGTTCTTTTTTATCACGCCAAATAGTCAATTCTAGCCAACTCGATAGCGCATTTACCACTGAAATACCTACTCCATGTAAACCACCAGAAACTTTGTAAGTATTATTGTCAAATTTTCCACCAGCATGTAGTTGAGTCATTATAACTTCTGCTGCTGATATACCTTCTTCTTCATGAATACCAGTGGGAATACCACGACCATTATCAGTAACAGATACTGATCCATCTTTGTTAATGCTAACTTCAATTTTGTTGCAATGCCCAGCTAGGGCTTCATCTATCGCATTATCAACAACTTCATATACCATATGATGTAATCCAGACCCATCATCAGTATCACCAATATACATACCCGGACGTTTTCTTACGGCATCAAGACCTCTAAGAATCTTTATCGAGTCAGCATTATAACTATTTTCCATTGAGTTGCCTTTTGTTATGAATATTAATAATGTTACACTTAGATACGCTAATTAGCAACATTAAACCTATTTCTAGTGCAATTTTGTTGTCAGAGCTCTCTTTAAATACATCCTTGCCTGTGCTTATCAGAAATGGGTTGTGCAAGAGGCCTATTTAAACAAGTTTGTGGTTTACTAGCAGTTTCAAATGGATATGTTTGATGCTTTGCAGGTTTAGTGGATTGCAAAAGCTCTGCAGCTTCTATGATAGGTGTTGCATACGAGAAGAATATATCTGGAATTTTTCTGCTATTACCACTCTTGATAGTGTAATATATTTTTGACTGCATTTCAGCAAGGTTTATTGACTCACCTGCCTGTATACCATACTTATCTCTTATCCATTGTTCAAACTTTTCTATAATATTTAGTGCATAGCTTTGTGCTTCAGCGTTTACAGATTGCTCTGCTGTTGCAACATACTTTTGACCTGTAACTTTTCTTACCAGTACGTCAAATAACATTATTATACCATTGACATCAATATTCCATATGGATGTTTCTGTGTTAAATTGGTTAATATTCTCTCGCTTGCTTTCTGCTGTAACAAAATTATATAGTCCTTGAGTAATACCTATTACTAATTGTGGTAGCCATGATGTTGCTATGCTTGCTCCACTTGTCACATACTTCTCTTGTACAGCATTATTAGTCTCTTTATATTTTTTCCTGTTTTCTGAAATATCGCGACGATTACGGTTGCTATAGCTGCCCTTTGATTTGAGATAAGAAGCTACTGCATTATGGCCATTATCTTCTGCTATCTTTAACGGAGTAGGGCCCCATTGTTCGTTACAAAAAATGAAACAGCTCGACTCTTTCCAATGATATTGTTCATTAACTGAAACTCCTACTTCCTCAATCAAATATTTAACGATATTTAATTTACCTTGTTGAACAGCTCTATGAAGAGGAGTGTAATTATGTGCATCAAGGATGTGTACATTAGCACCGTTTTCCATAAGATACTTCACAACGTCTAACTTACCTTCTTGTGCAGCCAAGTGTAGAGAAGACCAGTGATGGCCACCAATTGCACCTTTAAGGTTAATATCAAGGAGTTTTTCTTCTATAAAATATTTTACTACGTCCAAAGCGCCACCTTCTGCAGCCCTATGAAGAGGAATATAACCATTCTTATCAGTAGCATGTAAAGCAGCATCTTTATCTATAAGGTATTTCACTACATCTAATTTATTCTTGTAGGCAGCCCAGTGTAGAGGAGTCCAGTGATAGCCACCATCAGCTCCGTGAAGGTTTACGTCAAGATGTTTTTCTTCTATAAAATATTTTACTATATCTAAAGCACCACCTTCTACGGCTCTATGAAAAGGGGTATAACCATGTTCGTCGATAGTGTGTAAGTTAGCACCTTTGTCTATCAAGTATTTCACTACATCTAAGTAGCTATTTCTTGCAGCCCAGTGTAAAGGGGTATAACTATCGTCATCTCTAGCATCTAGGCTGACTCCTTTATTAACATACTCTTTTACCAGATTAAGGTTGCCTTGTTTTGTTGCATTAATTAGATCAAGTTGTGGTTGTCTTAAAAAGTTTTTTACTTGAATTGAAAGAGCTAAATCTAAAGCAGTATCGCCATTGTTAGTTTGAGCATTAACGTTAGAACCTTTTTCCACAAGATACTTAACAACATCCATATGGCCATTCCATGAAGCATAGTGTAGCGGTGTCCAGCCATTTCCAGTAGCAATAGCATTAATATCAGCTCCCTTTTCTACTAAAAATTTAACTACCTCTAATTTATCATTTTGAGCAGCGTAGTGTAAAATTGTTCTACCGTCATTGCCCTTTCCATCCCTAGTATTAACATTAACATTTTCGTCGCTTATAAAATACGTAACTATATCTAGCTGACCGTGCCAAGCTCCTAAGATTATAGGAGTATTGCTAATGTTATCCTTAGCATTAATATTGGCACCTCTTTCGACAAGAAACTTAGCAGTATTTACGTGACCTTTCCATGCTGTATAGTGTAGTGGTGTCCAACCATTGCCAATAGCAATATCATTAACACTCATACCCTCGTTGAGAAAAAACTCAATAATATCTTTACTACCACCTTGAGCAGCAATATGTATCGGTTTTCTATGATTGCTATCAGTATCTATAGCATTAATATCAGCACCCCTTTCAACAAGGAACTTAACAGTATCTAAATGACCTTTCCATGTTGCATAGTGTAGTGGTGTCCAGCCATTGCCAATAGAAATACTATTAACACTAACGCCCTTGCTGAGTAAAAACTCAATAATATCTTTATGACCGCCTTGAGCAGCAACATGTATAGGTTTCTTATGACTGCTGTCAGTATCCACAGCATTAATATCAGCACCTTTATCAATAAGGTATTTTACTATATCTAATTTGTTGGTGTAAGCAGCAATATGTAGAGGAGTCCAGTGATAGCTATCATCAGAGCTGTTAAGATTTATGTCAAGATGTTCTTCTTCTATAAAATATTTTACTACATCTAAAGCCCCTCCTCCTGCAGCCCTATGAAGAGGAGTGTAGCCATTCTTATCAATAATATGTAAGTTAGCACCTCTGCTTATAAGATATTTTACTACATTTAAATGATCATTGAGAGCGGCCCAGTGTAAAGGAGTACGATTATTATCATCTTTAGCATTCAAGCTTACTCCTTTACTAACATACTCTGTGACCATATCAAGATTGCCTTGTCTTGCAGCATTAATTAGATTGAGTTGTGGTTGTCTTAAAAAGATTTTTACTGGAATTGTAGTAGCTAAGTCTAAAGGAGTATTACCTTTATTGTCTTTAGCGTTGACATTAGCACCTTGACTAACAAGAAATTTAACAGTGTCTAACTCACCTTGCCATGCAGCATAGTGCAGAGGCGTACAGTTGTTTTGATCAGTATCATCAATATTAACACCTTTACTGAGAAAAAACTCAATCACATCTTTACTGCCACCTTGGGCAGCAACATGCATTGGTTTTTTATCGAAGTCATTAGCAGCTTTGGCCTTAATATAGGCACCTTGATCAATAAGGAATTTAACAGTGTCTAGCTTATCATAAAATGCAGCATAGTGCAGGGGTGTCCAACCGTCTCCAACAGTAATATCATTAACACTAATACCTTTACTGAGAAAAAACTCAATCACATCTTTACTACCACCTTGAGCAGCGACATGCATAGGTTTTCTATGATAGGTGGTGGTGTCTATAGCATTAATATCGGCACCCTTATCAGTAAGAAATTTAACAACATCTAAACGGCCTTTCCATGCTGCATAATGCAGAGGTGTCCAGCCGTCTCTATCAGTATAGTTAATATCAACGCCCCTGCTGAGTAAAAATTCTATGACATTTTTGTGGCCGTATTGAGCAGCAATATGTATTGGTCTACTACGATCGGGGGTAGCATTCACAGCATTAATATGAGCACCTTTATTAAGGAGGAACTTAACAACGTCTAAGTTACCTTTCCATGCAGCATAGTGTATTGGTGTCCAACCATTTCCAACAGCTATATCATTAACATTGGCGCCCTTGCTGAGTAGAAATTCAATCACATCTTTATTACCACCTTGAGTAGCAACATGTATAGATTTTCTACCATCCGCAGTAGCATCCACAGCATTAATGTTAGCACCTTTAGTCTCAATCAGATATTTAACGATATCTAAGTGACCATTGTTGGTAGCTCTGTATAAAGGAGTCCAGCCATCATTGTCTTTAAGAGCGAAGTTAACGCCTTTAGTATTAATCAGGTATTTTACTATATCCAAGCTACCGGAAGAAGCTGCCCAATGTAAAGGAGTCCAACCAAAATTGTCCTTAAGAGTAAAATCGGCTCCTTTGCTATCAATTAAGTATTTCACTAAATTCAAGTTACCAGAAGAAACAGCTAAGTGTAGAGGTGTTCTGCCATCATTGGATTGCAGAGTAAGATCAGCCATTTTATCATCGATCAGGTATTTAACAATATTTAAGTGACCATTAGCGGCAGCTCTGTGTAAAGGAGTCCACTCACTATTGGATTCTAGAGTGAAATCAGCCCCTTTAGTTTCAACCAGGTATTTCACTAAATTCAAGTTACCAGAAGAAGCAGCCAGATATATAGGGGTCCAGTTATTATTGGATTGAATAGTAAAATCAGCTCTTTTGTCATCAATCAGGTATTTAACAATATCTAAGTGACCATTAGCAGCAGCAAAGTGTAGGGGGGTCATGCCGTAATGGTTCTTCACATTAAAATCGGCTCCTTTGTTATCGATCAGGTATTTAACTGTATCTAAGTGACCATTAGCAGCAGCAAAGTGTAGAGGAGTATAGCCATCACTACCAGGAACTCTGAAATCGGCTCCTTTTTCTACTAGGTATTGCGTTATGTCCGCAGAAGTAGAAAAGTATATAGGAGTATCACCATTTTTATTAGTAACATTAAGGTCAATACCTTTTTCTATAAGATATTTCACCACATTAAAGTGATTACTCCAACTGGCAAAGTGTAGAAGGGAATTGCCATAATTATTGGTAGCTGTGAAATCAGCACCCTTTTGCACAAGATATTTCACCATATTCAAGTGGCCTCTGGCAGTAGCTAAAAATATAGGAGTGTTACCATAACTATCAACAGCATCCACTTTTGCGCCTCTTCGTATTAAGTATCTTATTACACCTAAGTTGCTGTTTAACGCTGCTAAATGTAGGGCCGTATTGCCTTTATTATCACTTTGGTTAGGTGAAGCATCTTTACCATCTATGAAATATCTGAGCATATCTAAATTGCTACTTAAAATAGCAAGGAGAAAAGGAGTATAACCGTTGTTATTCTCCGTATGTAGGTCTACTTGTTTTTGATCGCTAAAGTACCTAACGATATTTAAATGACCTCGTAAAGCAGCAATATGCACGGGAAGATTGCCATATTTATCTTGTTTACTTGAGTCAAAATGTCTTTCATGTGCAAGATACCTGACTATATTTAAATGACCACCATAAGCAGCCCAGTGTAGTGCAGATCCCTGTTCAGCACCTTTGTCTACAAGAAACTCAACTATCTCAAAATAACCGTTACTCGCTGCAAGATCTATAGGATTTTTATTTTTACTGTTAACACTAACTCCATTGTTATTGACTAGAAATTGTACAATACGTAATTTACCATTGTAAGCAGCAAGCCCTAAAGGGGTGTACCCATATTTTTGTTCTGCATATAGGTTAGCGCCTTGTTCAACAAGACGTTTCACTACATTTAAATCACCACCTTCAACAGCAAAGTGAAGAGGTGTATAACCATATTCATCCACATTCTCAATAGATGCACCTTTGTCTAGTAGCTTTGAGACAATATTACCTTGTCCGCTTGCGGCTGCAAGATGTAGAGGGGTTAAGTCGTCTTGCCCTTTTGCATTTATTTCAATAGACATCTTTTGAAACTCAATTTCTGATGGCAATTTTGTTGTCGAAGCTGAGCTGTACTCCTCAAATACACCCAAGTATTCTGCGGTGCTCGCTTGCACTTCTCCTAAAAATTTCTTACCATAAATCGGTTTCGAAAGAGGTCTAATATTATCAATTGATAATAGTTCTAAAATGGTATTTTCTTGCTTGGCATTGATTGCCAAATGCAGCGGAGTCCACCCATCAGCTGATTTTTCATTGATACTCACTTCACTATGCCTGGTTATAGATCTAATGATTGCTAAATCACCAGTTAAGGATGCAAAATGTAAAGCTGTTAAACCACCCTTGGTTTTAGCATTTATATCAACTCTGCCACTTATCAATAAAGCTTTAACAGCATCACTGTATTCACCGATTGTTGCTAAATGTAGAGGAGTAAACCCTGCTTCAGATTGCGCATTAATGTCAGTTCTATTATCTTGCAATAAGGAAATAATGACATTATTTTTGCCAAAAGAAGCAGCAGTATGCAGAGGAGTAAATCCTCTATTGTTTTTCGCATTAATATCAATACCTTTGATCCGCATTAAATTTTTAACAGTATTTACATGACCCTTTTCAGCAGCAATATGTAAAGCTGTATCTCCTAAATCAGTTTTTGCGTTGATATTTGCACCATTACTTATCAAATTTTGAATAAAATTTTCATAACCCATCTCAGCAGCTATATGAATGGGAGCATAACCATTTATATCTATGGCATTAATATCGGCACCCGTATTTTTTAAAATATGTATAATTCTGGAACTACCATTTTCTGCAGCGGCATGAATTGCCTGTCCACCTCTTTCATATCTGGCATTAATATCTGCTCCATTTGTAAGAAAGACCCTCATTCCATCTATGGCTACATCTTCATTTGGTTCTAAAACAGCATTATAAAGGTCTCTATTAATATCTCTAAACTCCCTCTGATTGCTATTTGTTACAATACCAACTAGTTCTGGTATATCATTATCAAATTTTCTAAAGATAAGGCGAGTTCTTCCTTGTGGGTCAGTTCCTATATCGAGCGATGGGTTTGCTTTTCCGCGTATTGCATATGGTATAGACCATTCTCCAATTTGATAGTAGGTGCCGTTACTGTGAAATTGTACTGCATAACTGACCATCCTTTTATCTTCCCATTTTCCAATAGGTGTGTTTATCCGTGAGCTAGAAAAATTATACTTTACTTTTTCTGTTGGTTTGTCTTGAGATAGATTGTTTACTGCAGCAATTTTAGATTTTATTGAATTTAAGATATCTATTCTTTTTGCGGCAAATTTCACTATATCTTCTCTTTCGTCTTGAATAAAGTCATACGATTCAACTTCACTCAATATACTAATTACTTTATTGATTAAACCACTATTGTCAGTCAATGAGCTTTTAAAATCATAAAAAGTTGTCGAAATCAAAGAGAAGTAGTAATTATATTTCTCAAGATCATTTTGTTGGTAATGAGAATTAGCAAGGTAACTATATTCCTCAAGTAAAAAAGACATTACAGAAATGTAAATTTCAGTGCCGAAATACAAGAGACCAAGTGCGGTAAATGCTACCTTATCATTAGAATTTTCAGGAACAGCGAACTTTTGATCAATGATGTTATATAAAAATGTATGCAGGCTTCCCGGTTGGGTCGTTCTAGAGTTTTGCAGGCGGTGTAAAGTGCTATTTATTTCTTCAAGCTTAGTAATATATTGATCATGAGTTAAATTTTTTATAGCATCTTTCTCTTGTATAAAATGTCTAATAAAGGTGATTAACCCTGAGGATACTTCCTCTATTTTTGTGTGCTTGACAAAATCAATGATTGCTTGAAACTCTTTTTCTATTACACTTGTGGGATTATATTCTAATATCTTAAATCCTGATAATATTGCTTTGAGGTTTATGTCTGCCTTACTTTCTACTCTTCTAATCGCACCATAGTTTTTGCTTACTCTTGCTTCTACCCTTAAAATATCTTCATAGTTTCTCTCTGCCTTACCATTAACGACCATAAGCATAAAAGTAATGCCCATGAGAATACCGGTATTAGTGAGAGGCAAAGCTGAACCTTGATTGCTTAAGAGGAGGTCATGACTTCTATCAATAGCCCAATAGTTTTCAATTAATTGCTTGGAAAGGTCATTATTCATAATATACCTTTCTATTTTTTCTAAAGATAGTGCTGTTTTGTCTCTACTTAATTTAATCAACGATTCAGGTATTATATTGAGAGCATATTTACTAAGATCGACAACACCAGCAAGACTGGCTAAAATTTCATATGCATCTGTTGCTATATACGAACTTTTCTTTGAGCGATAAAGTTGCATTAATCTATCTTCGTCTGCATCTGCATCCTCAATAGACCTTTTGCGTAACTTGATTTCCGATGGTAATTTTGTTGTTGAAGCTTGCTTACGCTTCTCAAATTCATTATGAACAACATTACTTTCTGTAGCTGTTGATTGCTGTTTATTTACGCCCATTTCCACCCCCTTAAGTTTATCTAAATAATGCCAAACATGGCTTTATTTTTAACATAGATATTTTTAGTGTCAACGTTTTTTTTAAGTGAATTTTATATGAGTTAGAAACTCAACCTACCAAGACTTATCCAATATGAAAAAAAATAATAAGACATAAATTATATAATATATATTGATCAACTACATAAGCTATTATGCGTCTGATACTTCTTGAATAATTTACTTTAGTGTCCATCTTTACACCTCACATACATGATACCCAATATAGCATGCTAGTAATTAAACAATAGTAAATGACCTCTTTCGAAACTGATGGCAATAGATCTGCTGCGAATCAAAGGAGAAAAACTTAGAATAGAGATTAGATAAACAAAGTAAGGTTAAAACCCACACCAAACACACCCAACACACCCAACCCACCAAACACACCCAACACA